>MDTF01012223.1_pt1 | contig 24897 bp, 23 predicted proteins | sample 811191 | NCBI WGS metagenome assembly MDTF01 (sample SAMN05326649, study PRJNA326480) | marine metagenome | isolation source: seawater | place: Southern Ocean | collected 2011
CGATAAGGATATTAAATTTAACCTCTCAGAAGAAGAAAAAAAGTATTTTTTCGATACATTTACACCAATTTGCGATGAGATATTTATAGAAAAGGTAGTACCTCAATGGGCAGATACTCAGTTAGATAAGCAAAATGATGTTACTGATACTGGGATGTATGGACAGAAAATTAATCAATGGAAAGATTCCTGCCCGTTTATTTTTATGTATCTTCACTTTAATTGTGACGGCACTGTGAGTCCATGCACCCTCGATTGGCCAAGAAAAGTTGTGATAGGAGACGTGACTAAAGAGAGTGTCTCTGAGATATGGAATGGTGACTCTTTAAGGGAGCTTCAGGTTGCTATGTTAGCAGGTGAAAGAAAATGTGTGGATTTATGTTCAACATGTTCTGCACCAATGGTTTGCGTTGAGGAAGATTTAGATAATCATGTTGATAGAGTAGTTAAAGCAATTGGTGGCGAAGAGGATTTAAAAAACATCAAAAAAAATAGGTGGATTCAGCCTAAAACTGACGGTGTGATTCCAATTACAATTCACAAATAAATTTTATGAAATTATTAATAATTGGTGGCACAGGTTTTATTGGGAAAAATCTTAAACAATATTTCGAGGGGAAAGAAGGTTTTGAGGTTTATGCTCCGACACGGAAAGAGCTAGATCTTGTTGATGATAAATCCTGTCTTGATTATGTAAAAAATTTAAAACCTGATCTTGTAATTCACTCAGCAGTAGATATTACTTCAGTAGAAAATACACTAAAAATATTTTTCAATATATACAATGCAAAAGAATATTTTGGACATATGGTTCAAATAGGTTCAGGGGCAGAATACGATAAAAGAGCATATGAGCCAAGAATGAAGGAATCATTATTCAAGCAAAGCATTCCGATTGATACATATGGATTAGGAAAATTTTGCATCGCAAACGTTTTAGAAAATATTGAAAAAAATAAAGTAACTAATTTAAGACTATTTGGAATTTTCGGTAGCTATGAAGATTATTCAAGGCGCTTTATCTCTAACAATATATGTAACTCTCTCGCTGGACTCCCTGTTTCATTGAATCGTAATATGCTATTTGATTTCATTTGGGTAGATGATTTTTCTCGGTTTTTGCATAGCATACTAGATAAATTACCCCTATCAACAATGAGTTATAATTTTTGTACTGGAAGTCCGATTTCATTATTGAATCTTGCTCAAATTATTAATGAGCTTATGAGTAATAGTACAGACGTGATTGTAAAAAATTCTGGAATGAACCCTGAGTATTCAGGAGATCCTTCGATGATTTTTAATGAGATTGGCGATTTTGATTTTACATCTTTTGAGAGCTCAATAAATAAATTAATTAAATTTTATAAAGAAACATTAACTGCTGAGGATATAAAAATTTTTAGAGGTAATGCTATTGGAAAATAGGGAAGAAGTATTTAAGTTTGTTTCCAACAAAAAAGTCTTAATTTGGGGGGCCAGAATGACTGGTATAGGAGCCTTGCGCCAACTAAAAGAAAAGAAAGTTAATATTTTAGGCTTTGTGGACTCTGATAAAGCTTTTGAGGGAAAGTACTCCCAAGGGTTGAAAGTTTACAATCCAAGTCAATTAAAAAATATACTCAATGATCGTGAAGATGTAGTTATTTTAGTTGCTGCAGCCTTGAAAGAAGATGAGATATTAAGCCAGCTAAATAAGTTAGATATTCCAGAAATACCGATATTAAGTTTTCATGATGATAATGCACCATATTACACTGTAGATATTTTAAGTTCATGCAATCTTAAGTGTGCATCATGCCCTCATAGCATAGAGGAGACTGATGTTCCAAAAGGCTCAATGACTCTTGATACTTTTAAATCAGTTTTTGATAAGATTATAAAAGATTCACCATCAATATCACATATTAGTTTGTATAGCTGGGGGGAGCCATTACTTCATCCCTATCTAAGCGAAATTATAGATTACGTCCATGATAAAAATGTTGCTGTTGCATTATCTAGCAATTTATCAATAAAATTTCGCTCACGGCTCGATAAAATAATACAATCTAACCCTGACTATTTAAAAGTTTCATTATCAGGTTTTTTCCCAGAAGCTTACAATAATACCCATCAAGGGGGTGATATTGAATTAGTTAAAGTTAACTTAATGTTAATTAGGAAATTAATAGATAAATATAAAGCAAATACGTTAGTAGATATAAATTATCATTTATATAGAGATAATAGTGGACAAAATATTGACGAAATGGAAAAGTTTGCTAATCAATTAGGTTTTATTGTCTCTAAAACATATGCTCTTGTAATGCCATTAGAAAGAGTTATTTCTCATGTAGAAGGTAAACCAGATATACAAACAAGGTTACTCGAAGATAATTTATTAGTCACAATAGATGAAGGTATTAAGGCTTCTTCTGAGATCCCACTCCCAGAGAACACCTGCCCTTTTAGAGAAAATCAAATTAATATAAACGCGGATTTATCTGTTCCAATATGTTGTACAGTTTGGCAAAGAGATGAAAATGTAGTTGCAAAAAACTTTCTTAAAAGTAATCTGAATGAGATTAATTCAAATAAAAAAAATGTAGATCTATGCAATAAATGTATGAAATTAAGGTTGCCAGAATATAATATGGGATTGAATAAAAAAGGCTGGAAAGAATATGCAAAACAGAAAACTATTACTGACATTGGCTCCAAAGAAGAGTTAACAAAATCTATCAAGCCAGTTTAGAAAAGCATTTAGCTGTTGAAAAAATTAATTAAAAAAATTGAATCACATATCGAAAACCCTTCAAAAGGACTTCCAGAGGATATTTTTTATTTTGTTGGTAGGTTAACACCATATATTAATGTTGATTTATTAGTTAAAAATGACTTAGGTCAGACCCTATTATCTTGGAGAGATGAAACGTCGTTTAATAACAATGTGGGGAGCGGTTGGCATATCCCTGGAGGAATAATAAGATTTCAAGAAGATATTTCAAATCGGATTAGCGAAGTTGCGCTTCATGAAATGGGAGGGATATTATCTTCTCATTCTGAACAACCATTGACTGTTAATCAAGTTCTCGATCGTAAAGCTAAGAATAGATCACATTTTATATCTTTACTATATGAGTGTAACTTAAAAGATAGTTATGAAATAGATAACAAAAATCTCAAAGAGGGGGATATTGGTTTCCTAAAGTGGCATACTGGTGTTCCTAAAAATTTACTTCGCAACCACTATATTTATAAAAAATATCTTAGTAAAGGATTGGAATGAAAACTTATTTAGCCCTCAGTCAAATAGCATCTTATATAGAAGATACTGATAATACATTTAAAGCATTATTTGGTATTTTATATTTAACTAATAATATAAATTCATCACAACAATTTTATGGCAGTCAATATTTAAGCGAGGCTGTTGGTATTGATCAACTTCCTCAATATAGCGATTTCCTGATTATGCTTGATAAAGTAGGCTCTAATTCCTTAGAAGTAAATTTACTCCCTAATGGAAAAATATCATTAAAAAATATTAATCAAGATTATATACAGCCAAATATCAATAATAAAATTCCATTTCATATCAACTTAAATGATTATCCGACCATCGCTGCAGGGATAAAATTAATTTTAGATATTATTAATGATATTAAGTATCAAGTCGCTATCAAAAATTCTGAGAGTCAGAATATAAGTGATAATTTTAATTTCCAAGATGTTGATTCAAAATTCATAAATGATATAGAAGTTGAAGGCTATTCTGTAGTTGAAAATTTCTTTAATGAAGGTACATTAAAAAAATTACAGAGTATTACAAATAAAATTGCTAAAAATGAACGGGATACCAAAAATGCATATTTTTATGGAAAAAATGGTAAAAACCAAAGACTGTACAATCTAATTTCAAAACATCAAATTTTTAGAGACGTTCTAGACAGCGTTTGGCTTGAAAAACTTTTAGATAAAATTTTTGATAGAGATACATTTCATGAAAAATATGGATTAAGCAGTATGGCTGCGCATATTGTTCCTGCTGGGGGTGAGGCACAGCCTATACATATTGATAACGCAGTTCCAGAACCAATACCTCAATGGGCTATAAGATTTGTAATTGTAGTTCCGCTTACGGACTTTACTAAAGAAAATGGCCCTACCGCTGTTGTTCCAAAATCACATAAACTTTACAGAAAGCCCACTCCAGATGATGAATTGATGGCAAGCGAAGTTTCTATAACAGCAAAAGCTGGCTCATTAATAATATGGGATGGAAATTTATGGCACAGAAGTACTGAGAATTTTTCTAATAAAGATAGAAGTGCTTTAATAATTAGCTACGCTGCAAGTTTTTTTAAAGAGGTCTGTGGTGAAGAAGAATATTTAGTTGTAGTCCCAGAAAAACTAAAAAAGAAATTAAGCCCACGAATAAAATCCTTGATAGGTATGAATAGGGGGATTAAGAGAAGTGCAGTGTATATTCCAGACTATGATTAGTATATAATTAAGAAAAAAAGGTCTAAAAAGGTAGCTTTGCTTAAAAAATTAGGTTTGGATTCTTGTTACATTTATGGTTATAGCCTAGCGGGAAAATGGCTATCAACAGTAATATCGTCAAAAGTTATTGGCTTTGTAGACACAGACCAGAAAAAAAAGAATTTTGAATTTAATGGCCACAAAGTATTAAATCCTAACGACCTTTCCGAAACAGATTCAATAAATTTCGTAGTTGCTGCAATGGACATTCATGAAATACTCCCCAATATTAAGTTAAAATTTCCGAATGCAAAAATTTATTGTTTAGGTGAATATCTAGACAACCAAAAAGTGGAAAAGGTAATTGATGGAAAAGAGCCTAATTTTATTGAATATTCATTAAAAGGTGTTGAGTCTTGCCATAAAAGTTTTTTAGCTAACGATACAAAATTTGTTAGGAGTATGGATGTTGTAATTTCTGAAAGATGTTCACTTAAATGTGTTGATTGTTCTAATTTAATGCAGTTTTACGAGTCACCACAAGATATAAGTTACAGTGAAATTTTAAGAGATTTTGATGCATTACTAGAGAGGGTTAATCATATTTATGAAATCAGGCTGATTGGTGGCGAGCCCTTTATGAATAAAGAGATTTATACGATCATTAACTATTTTTTAGCTAACGAAAAAATATCTAAAATAGTAGTTTATACAAATGCAACAATCCCTTTAAAATCTGAGGAAATGAAAGGGTTTAATAATTCAAAGTTAGTATTTTTTATTACAGACTACGGAAATCTATCAAAAAATACCGAAAAAGTTAAAAATGTTCTAGATGAAGTGGATGTAGCATACAGAGCTGTACCCCCTGAAAACTGGACAGATAGTGCGAAAATTGGGAAACATTCAAGGAGTGAAGTTCAAAATCAAGATATATTTGATAAATGTTGTGGAAAAAATTTATATACACTAATGTATGGAAAAATATACCGTTGTCCATTCACCGCAAATGCAGAAAGGTTAAAGGCAATCCCTGATGAAAAAAACAATTCTGTTTCAGTTAGCGCAGACTCTGCAGAGATATCTAGTTTTTTATATGGTTCAAAATATACTCCAGCATGTGACCACTGCAATGGAAGATCATACGACTCTCCAGAAATCATCGCAGCAATTCAGACCAAAGATGTAATGGATACAAAAACTGTACCTTATAAAAAATATATTTATATTCACCAAACTGTTGATTAGATAGGTATGCGTATAGGATTAATAGTTACCACATATAATAATTCAGAATCCATCTCAAGATCTTTGAATTCAGTAAAAAATTTTAAAAATAAACTAAAAAAATTTGATTTAAAAATTATTTTAATTGACGATGCCTCTGTTGATAATACACCAGCGACATTATTTGAATTTTCTAAAGAAATACCTTCGACTGAATTAAAAATATTTAAGACTAATAAAGGCGTATCTAGGTCTAGAAATTACGGTATTTCAAAGAGCCTGGATACAGATTACCTACTTTTTTTAGATGGTGATGATGAGCTTAATCCAAAACTAGCTGATTATATGAATAAAAGTAAATTAGTAAATGATCTTTACGCATTTGATTTTTCTATAGTAGACGAAAAAAAAGAGACTCAACTCAATCATTTGGAAACTAGAAGAATTTTTAATGATAAAAGCATTTCAGAATACTTATTAGATTTTCTTACTATGCCGAACAGAAAATCAATGTTTATTTCATGTTGGGCAAAGCTATATAAATCTAAAGTATTAAAAAGTAATGTTAAGTTGAGATTTAAAGAGGAGATGAAAATAAATGAAGATATTCACTTCGTATTTAGTTTTATTAGGAAATGTAAACTTATTGAGTATATAAATATCTCCAGCTATATATATAATGATAAAACTAAATTAACGAAACGTGCATCATTTGGAATTAATTCTGATGTAATCCAATTTTTTTCAATTGTTCAAGTAATGAGACAATTAAGGTTATATTTAATTGAAAAAAAACAAAATATTGACCATGTAAATTTTAAAATATTTCATTGTATAGGAGCTTATACTTGCATTTATTCAGTTAGAGCTTTTGTTAGAGTGCAATCGTTATCAGATTTTGTAAATACATTTCATCAGCTAAAAAAAATATATAAAAAAACAATTATAGAAAAAAGTCTAAATATATATGATGTAGATAAAGCTAATGGGAACAGAATGACAAGTTTTTTTCTTAAACAAAAATATTTTTTTGTTGCTTCAATTATAAATTTTTTAAATGCACGTAAAAGATACAAATAAATACAAGTATTTTCTTATATTATAGTATTCTTTTTAACTAGACATTTTTTAAAAAGATAAATTAAAATTATTTACGAGTTGATATGAATAAAACTATAAAAAATAAAACTATAAGTATTGTCTCCCCATGTTTTAATGAAGAAGATAATGTAATTCTTTTATATAAAGATATTTTAAAGATTATGAAAAATAATCCATATAAATATGAGCATATATTTATTGATAATGGCTCAACAGATTCTACAGTAGAAAAAATAAAAGTTTTGGCAAAAAATGATAAAAACCTTAAATTAATTGTTAATACTAGAAATTTTGGTGCAATTCGTTCTCCATATTATGGCATTATCCAATCTTCTGGAGATGCTTGTGTTCTTATTCCCTGTGATTTTCAAATTCCACTAAAATTGATTAATGAGTTCATAAAAAGATGGGAAGAGGGATTTAAAATTGTGTTAGCAAAAAAAGAAACTACGGATGGAAGTAGTTTTAAGTTTTATCTAAGAAGAAAATATTATAAATTTATGGATAGAATATCTGAAGTTTCTATTTTAGAGAACTGCACTGGCTATGGACTTTTTGATAAAGATTTAATTAATATTTTACGAAAACTTGATGATCCTTACCCATATTTTAGAGGCTTATTGATGGAAATTGGGTATCCAGTTTCAACTGTCTCTTACAATGAGCCTGAGAGGGCTCGTGGTGTTAGTAGCTATAATTTTTATAGTTTGTATGATTACTTTATGCTTGGGATTACTCAACATTCAAAACTACCATTAAGAATAATTACTATGTTTGGTTTTTTAATTTCAATATTAAGTTTATTAGTAGCCTTATATTTTTTAATTGCAAAGGTTCTTTTTTGGGATAGCTTTTCTGTTGGTGTTTCACCAATTCTAATTGGTATTTTCTTTTTCGGGGCAATACAGTCATTTTTTATTGGTATTCTTGGCGAGTATATAGGGTCAATTAGCACCAAACAAAAAAAATTACCCCTGGTTATTGAGAAAGAGAGAGTTAATTTTAAATAGAGTTAAAGTAAGGATTAAAAAATACCAAAAAATATAGACTGTGCCTATATTTACATCCCATCAGAAGTTATTGGCTTCACTTTTTTTTGAAGTTCTCAGTAAATATTGGATCAATTAATACTAGAGTAAGAAAGATGCCTTTAGTTATTGATTCTAGATAAATTATTAACTACTATTTAAACTCCCTTACTGGCTTCTTTAAAATTGTTTAAATTCTTTTAATCTATATATAGCCCCATGCTTCCAACCATAATCTAGCTGTTCGTCGTAGGGAATAGTAGCTATTTTTTCATAAATATTTGTTTCTTCAATCATTCTTGGTAATTCTTTTTCACCTCTTATCGTACTTGCAGCAACAACCATAAGAATAGTTGGTTGATATTGCTTAAGTTTTTCAACAAATAAAGCTTCGTTATAATTAAGACTTGAAAATAAATCTGCTAAGTCTGTAATAATATAATCTTTTGAAAGCAAACCTGTGAGTGGAAATAAGGCATACATTTTACCACTTACAGATAATGTGGAATTCTCTCTTGAATTTTCAAATATTATTTTGGCGGATTTTAAATAATTACTCTTAGCAACATAATATTTATTTTTAAATATTTCAGATTGAATTAATTTATAGCCGTCATTAATTGTAAGTATTTGGCGATCTTTAAAATTATAGCTAAAGGATTGATATATAAGAGCGACACTTAATATACATAAAATGCCTTTCAAATAATTACAAAATTTTCTAGTTTGATTTAGGTTTATAAGTCTCCAACCTAACGCACTTAAACCAATTAGCCCTATAATGCATGTTGCAAAATGATAAGGGAAGCTAAATTTAAGAGCAGGTTCTGAAAGGGCTATAATACTGAGTGATAACCAAAATAGTAGGCGTTTAATATCTAATTTTTGTTTAGAAAATAGTTTAATTGAGTAAATAATAGATATTAAAGCAGTAGTTAAAATAAAAATATTTTGCTTAAGTACAATCAAGCCACTTTGTATAAATAATTTATATACAATACCCTCAGATAGAGCAGCACCTGTTTCAACATTAAGATATGAGGTAATTAAATTAAAAATATTACCATCTCTTAAGTAAAGTGAAATCCCAGTAACAGTAAATCCAAGTATTGCAGTACCTATTAGATATTTTAAAAGATTCCTCCAGCCATAAGCTATCCAGATGGACATTCCTCCCAATAAAAAAAAGAAAAAATGAGGCTCTCTAAATAGAACACCTAATGCAGTAAGTGAGCCAATAAAATAAAATACCAAATCACTATCTTTTTTGAGATTTTGCCAAATATATAGTGCTAAGAATAATGGAACATATGAAATCCAAATACTATTTTTGAATCCAGAACCTACATACTCCTGACCATTCAATACGAAAAAAGCTGGGGTTAAAAGGGCAATGGTAAAAATAATACTGCCGCCACTTTCTTTCAAGATAACTTTAAATAATATAAAAGAAGCAACAATAGCTACAAGTAAATCTATTATTCTAAGGGATATGAATTGATTTATCTCTAGCCCATATACCCATGAAGTTATTAATGGATAGAGCGCTAAGGGCATATAACCCGATAAATTTTCACCATTACTTAAAAGTGAATATATTAATTGGGATTGATAAGTATAGAACCCTCCATCAGTTTCTGGAAAATTTCCAATTAATTGTAATCTTAAAAATCCAGTTGTTAATAGTGATACTAAAATGCCGGCAATTATGCTGTACGATTTATGACTTAAACTATTTGTAAAAATATTATTCATTATTAATTTAACCATATACTAAATTCGCAATATCTTAAAAATTTTTGCTCGCCTATCGCAAATAATCTTTTTAATAAATATCATGAATTTAATATAAATTTATATTTATCGATGTTTTAGAGAATTAAATAATATAGAATAAGAATTAGGTAAATTAAATATATATATTTGATTATAATTTTTTTATTATTAGGAGTAATAAAAATGGCGCTAAAAGGAAGTAAAACAGAACAAAATTTGAAAGATGCTTTCGCAGGTGAATCTCAGGCAAATCGTCGGTATCTATATTTTGCAGCCAAAGCAGACGTCGAAGGTTATAACGATGTTGCAGCTTTATTTAGATCTACTGCTGAAGGAGAGACAGGTCATGCTCATGGCCATCTAGAATATCTTGAAGAGTGCGGTGACCCTGCTACAGGACTCCCTATTGGTACTACAGAAAATAACCTGAAAGCTGCCGTAGCTGGAGAGACTCATGAATATACTGATATGTATCCCGGCATGGCAAAAACTGCAAGAGATGAAGGATTCGATGAGGTTGCAGATTGGTTTGAAACCCTTGCTAAAGCTGAGCGGTCCCATGCTAACAGGTATGTAAAAGCTTTAGGTGAATTAGTAGCAATGTAATAAAAATCGGGGTTTCCCCCCCGATTTTATTTATTTAAAGATATTTATGAGCACCCCAAAAGAAGGTAATTTAGAAGCCCCTACTCGTCATCCTATAGATTGGAAAAATCCTGATTATTTTAATGAGGAACTCCTGAATAAAGAATTAGAACGAGTATTTGATATTTGCCATGGCTGCAGAAGGTGCGTAAGTTTATGTCAATCATTCCCAGTATTATTTGATTTAGTTGACGAATCTACCACTATGGAGGTTGATGGTGTAGATAAAGCAGATTACACAAAAGTAGTAGATCAATGTTATATGTGCGATTTATGCTATATGACAAAATGTCCTTATGTGCCACCTCATGATTGGAATGTAGATTTTCCTCATCTAATGTTAAGAGCTAAAGCGATTAAATATAAAAAAGGGGATACTAAGCTTAGAGATAAAGTGCTTACTAGTACTGACAATGTTGGCAACTTTGCAGGAATTCCCATTATCGCGCCCACTATTAATGCTATCAATAAATTTAGTGCTGCTAGAAAAGGACTAGAGCTGGTTGCCCAGATTCATTCAAAAGCCTGGCTACCAAAATTTGAAAGTAATACTTTAAGAAAAAGACTTAAAAATTATAAAAGCGTGTTAGTGGCAGAGCCAGCAGGAAAAACAACTGGAAAAGTTGCTTTATTTGCTACTTGTTTCACGAATAGAAATGAACCAGGTCCTGGAGAGGATTTAGTTAAAGTGTTTGAACATAATAAAATACTAATTACACTTACTGAAAAAGAAGTCTGCTGCGCTATTCCAAAACTTGAACTTGGAAATCTTGAGGCAGTTGAAAAAGCTAAGGAAGTTAATATTCCAATTTTAGCTAAACTCGTTGATCAAGGCTGGGATCTAACAGCTTTAATCCCATCTTGTGTTTTAATGTTTAAACAAGAACTCCCCCTAATGTTTCCGGATGATGCTGACGTTATAAAAGTAAAAAATGCATTTTATGATCCATTTGAATATTTAATGTTAAGAAATAAAGAGAATAAATTCTTAAAGGATTTTAAAAAAAGCTTGGGTAAGGTTTCTTATCATGCTGCATGTCATCAGAGAGTCCAAAATATTGGACCTAAAACTAAAGATACCCTATCTTTAGTTCCAGATACTCAGGTTGAGATTATTGAAAGATGTTCTGGTCATGATGGGACATACGCCGTTAAAAAAGAAAGTCATGAGTTTGCTGTAAAGATTGTTAAACCAGTAGTGAGAAAAATTACTGAAGCAGAGCCTGAGCATTATGGGAGTGATTGCGCAATGGCTGGACATCATATTGGTCATATTATGAATAATGGTAAAGAGCCAGAACACCCTATTTCATTACTTAGAAAAGCATACGATATTTAATAATTAACGGAAAAATAAAATGACACTTTTAAGTAAAAAAGATTTATTTAGTTTAGAAAAATATTCAGAACTTAGAAATGAATTTAGAGCAAAAGTTATGAAGCATAAAAAGAATAGACGCTTAGCTTTTAATAATCATGCAGTACTTTATTTTGAAGATGCACTCACTATGCAGTATCAAGTCCAGGAGATGCTTAGAATCGAAAGAATCTTTGAGGCAGACGGAATTCAACAAGAATTAGACGTATATAATACTCTCATACCTGATGGCACTAATTGGAAAGCAACTTTTATGATTGAATATACCGATGTTCAGGAGAGAAAATCTGCTTTAGCTAAGCTTATTGGCGTAGAAAAATCTATTTGGATCAAAGTTGAAGAAAGTGAGAAGGTATACGCAATTACTAATGAAGATATGGATCGTGAAACAGAAGATAAAACTTCAGCTGTTCATTTTATGCGCTTTGAGCTAACGAAGGATATGATTACTAATATAAAAGTTGGTTTACCAATTATATTTGGCATCGATCATAATTTATATAAAACAAAAATAATAGTCCCTCCAAAAATACAAAGAGCATTAATTGTTGATTTAAATTGATCAATTCCTTAATAAACTAATAGTAAGTTATAGCAAAATCGGCTTGCAAGAAGATTTTTAGTCGACCTGCCACAAATACCAAGAAGCAACAGATCGATAGGGTCCCCAAGCTAAAGAAATTTTGATAATATCTTTAGGTGTTACTGGATTAGGCAACCCTTTAAATTTTTGGTAATTTTTTCTAATAGCTAAATCATTTTGAGGGATAATATCCAATCTACCAAGATTAAATATTAAAAGCATTTGTACCGTCCATTCCCCAATACCCTTTATCCTTGTAAATAATTGAATTATTTCATCATCACTCATTTTGATTATCTCATTTGAAGTCGGAAATTTTTTATTAGCACTTCGGGATGCAATTTCAATAATAGTCAATATTTTCTTTTGAGATAATCCACAGGGTTTTATTTCATCAGGAAGTTTTTCTAAAATAGAATTATCATCTGGAAATTTATTATTAAAAATTAGTAAGAAACGTCTAAAAATAGCATTCCCGGCTTTTGGATGTAATTGCTGAAAAATAACAGATTTTATTAAAGACTGGTAGGGTTCTAAATTATGACTTATTTTGAAGCTGCAGCCCCCCTTTTTTTTTATTAAACTTTCCCAGTCAGAATCTAATTTAGAAAGAAAATTTGATGCTTCTTTATATTTTATATTTTGATCACCAATTAATATTTTTCCCTGCATAGTCTAAATATTTTCCTGAATCATCAATAGTTAATTTATCAATTTGTTTAATCATACCTTGAACACTTTCAAATGCATCAATCCAGCCTCCAGGACCTCCCATATCTGTTCTTACCCAACCTGGGTGAAGGGTTAAGGTAGCTATACCTTGATTTTTAAGGTCATAAGTTAAAGATCTCATCATACTATTCAAAGCAGTTTTACTACTTCGATAAATATATGAGCCCCCACTAGTATTATCATCGATACTACCCATTTTACTTGTTATAGAAATAACTTTCCTTAGATCGCTATTTATTATTTGATCTAAAAAATTTTCAATTATTTGGTATGGAGCAATGGTGTTAATCTTAAAACTTTCAAGCCATTCGTCATAGTTGATATTTCCAACACTACTTGAACGATAAATTCCAGCATTATTTATTAGCACATCAATTTTTTTATCTTGTAATTGTTCTGAAAGAATTTTAATACTTTTAATATTACTAACATCTAATTCATAGATTTTAATATTACTTGAAGCCACTACTAATTCTGTAAGATTTTTAGCATGGCCTATATTTCGACAACAAGCAAAAACATTAAAACCTTTTTCACTATATTGTTTAACAAACTCATATCCTAAACCTCTATTTGCTCCCGTGACCAATACGCTACTCATTATAAATTTACTCCTATAATTTAAATATAAACTTTATGTTTTTTTTTAAGTCTATAATAAAAGTAATTAATTTATTAGTGTAGGCAGGCTTATGAAAAACAAATATTTTTTAATGTTAATGTTAATGTTAACACTTCCAATTAAAGCTGCTGAGCTCGATCAATATTGCACCACAAGCTTAGCTGATGGAAATTTCCATAAAACAGATTGTTCTGTTAATACTAGTTTTGAGGGTAAAAAATATTGTTTTGGAAATAAGACCTCAAAATCAGTTTTCATAGAAGATCCTAAAGCTGTCTTAGCTAAAGCCAATAACTTTTATAGCAAAAATAAAGGGGATACTCGAACTAAAATTTCACAAAAAATGGCTGATGAATTATTAGAGGATCCGGATTGTGATTTATCTAGTAAAGATGTTGGGTATTTAGATTTTAAGGGTAAGGATTTAACTCATTGTGTAATGGTTAATACTAGCTTCTTTGGGGCAGACTTAAGAGGGGCAAACTTATCTGGAGGAGACTTACAGAGGGCATATTTAAATTTAGCTCGCCTCGAGAAAACTAACTTTAGTGGAGCTAATTTAGCTGAAGCTACTATCTTCCAACCAATTTTTGGTAAGACAGTGTTTAAGGGAGCTAATTTGGCCAATGCACGTATCATTGGTACTCTTGGAGATGTTGATATGTCAGGAGCTATTCTAACAAAAGGGAGGCTGGGCTTGGACGTAGGGAATCAACCTATGGGTCAAATGAAATTCGATACTTCAGGCGGAAATTTTGTAAAAGCTAATTTTGAGGGTGCTGATCTTAATATAGCAAGTTTTATCTTTGGGGATATGCGAGGAGCTAACTTAAAAAATACTAATTTATATCGAGCGGAGCTAGTCAAAACTGATCTAAGAGGTGCTGATTTAACTGGTGCTGATTTAACTGATGCTGATGTTGATGGTGCTGACTTTGAAGGTGTGATTGGTTTATCTACAATTAAAGGCTTTTCAACTGTCAAAGGAAAATGTAATCATTGCGGCATGTAGATAAAATTCCAAAAAAAAACACCCATTAGGGTGTTTTTTTTTAATTAAAAGCTTTTTAGTTTACGGCTGCTTTAAGTGCTGCACCTGCTTTAAATGACGGCACTGTACGTGCTGGAATTTTAAGGGCGGCACCTGTTTGTGGATTTCGACCAGTTCTAGCTGCTCTCTTAGCAGTTTTGAATGTACCAAAACCTATTAGCGTTACAGTGTCGCCTTTTTTTAACGCTCCAGTTATTGATTCTACTGTCGCATCAATTGCTCGACCTGCATCTGCTTTTGTTGACCCTGTTGCATTTGCAACTGCTTCAATTAATTCACCTTTATTCATGCCATTCCTCCTAGATTATTATTTTGCATACAAACTAAATGCCTGTTAACCCTTGCTGGCACTAACATTAATTAACTGTGCCTTATTTTAAATTTGTTGTCAATACTGAATTTCTACTTTATTTTCTACGCACATTAAGTAAATTGTGGTAAGGATTTTTGATTATTGTGTTTGATTTCTGTTACAATATTCAAATGATTAAAAATAAAAAAAAACATGGAGGTTCGAGGGAGGGCGCTGGAAGGAAGTTAAACAGCGGAATTTATGGTGAATCTACCAAAGTGATACGAGTACCTAGAAGTAAAGTTTTTGATATTAAAAAATACATTACTCAATCCCAGGTTAGCAATGTTTTTGATATTAGGAGGGCTAAGCTCTTATTAAGCCAACAACCTTTAGATCTATTTGAACATAAGGTTCCCGCTGGCTTCCCATCACCAGCCGATGACCATATAGAGAAGAGGCTAGATTTGAATGACTATTTAATCAAACAAAAAGAAGCAACATTTTTTGTCAGGATTAAAGGTGATTCAATGATTGATGCTGGTATTCATGATAACGATATAGTGATTGTAGATAAATCTCAGAAAGCTTCTAACGGAGATATTGTTTTAGCATCCATTGATGGCGATTTTACTGTTAAATTATTATCGAATTATAAATCTAAATATCGTCTATTAGCAGCGAATGAAAAATATAAACCAATTGAAATTAATGAATCAATGCAATTTGAAGTATGGGGAGTTGTAACTGGGGCAGTGAGGAAATTTAAATAAGATAATGATCGCATTGGTAGACGTAAATAACTTTTATGTGAGTTGTGAAAGACTATTTAATCCAAAATTATTGAATAAACCAGTTGTAGTTCTTAGTAATAATGACGGATGCATTATTTCAAGAAGTAATGAAGCTAAATTATTAGGCATCGAAATGGGCGCGCCACTATTCAAGATAAGAAATTTAGTCAAATCATCAAACATTATAGTTTTATCATCAAATTACACGCTCTATGCTGACATAAGCAATCGTACGATGGTTTTGTTAGGGTCGTTCTCACCCCAACAAGAAATTTATTCAATTGATGAATGCTTTTTAAATTTAGCAGGCGATAGAGATCTTTATGGTACAGGTCGAATAATAAAAAATTTTTTATGGCAGTACTTAGATATGCCAGTATGTGTAGGTATAGCGCCAACAAAGACACTGGCAAAATTAGCAAATTATTTTGCAAAGAAACAACCTGAATGGTCAGGTGTATGCGATTTTTCTAAATTGTCTACTACAAGAATAGATAATACAATATCTAAAATTAATGTCTCTGAAGTATGGGGGGTTGGAAATAAAACAGCAAATAAATTAATAGCGATGGGTATACATTCAGTATTAGATTTAAAAAAATCCAATGCAATTTTTATAAAAAAAAAATTCAGTATAAATCTAGAAAAAATTATTTATGAGCTTAACGAGACGGTTTGTTACCCGATCAATACAAGCCCCTCAATAAAAAAACAAATTATTTTTTCAAGAAGTTTTGGTTATTCAATTCAAACTCATGATTTATTAGTTGAGGCTGTTACAACATTTACTTCTAGAGTAGCTTACAAATCAAGACAGCAAAATACACTTGCAGAATACGTTAGTGTATTTATTAGTAGCAACCGTTTTCAAAGAAAAAAATACTATTATCAAAATATCGTCACATTAAAACTACCTTGTCTAACAAGTGATACAAATTTAATTTTATCTACAGCACTGGAAGGATTGAGATCAATTTATAAGGCGAATATTAAATATAGTAAATGTGGGGTTATTTTGTCAGGACTGGTGGGTGATAATATGACCCAAGATTCTTTATGGCCTATAGAAACTATTGAGCACTCTCAATTAAATCAAGCTATCGATGCTATTAATATTAAATTTAATAAACACAGCATTCGGCTAGCAACACAACCAACTAATCCAATATGGGGTATGAAGCAATCAAAGAAAAGTCAGTCATTTACTACGTCATGGAGTGAGCTTTTGGTAGTTTAATTAAGTCCAATAGCTATATCAACTGGGTTGAGCTGAATAAAATTATCACCTTCGTTTAAGATAACTTTCCACCCTTGAAAATATAATTCACTAATAGAAGGATCTAATTGCACCTTAAAGGGAGCTTCTCCTCTGTGGGTTAGTTTTCCACCCTCACCTAAATCATATTGCTTAAATTGCCCTTGGTTATCTAAAGTACAAATAGATTGTTTTTTTTGAGAGACAATATGAAAATAATTCGCAGGTTTTTCTGGATCTTTACGAGCCCAAATTTTATCCATAGAGGCAGATTTAATTGAGCATAAGAATTCAATTGGAGCAATATTAGACGTGTTAGAAACCTCCTGAATATTTGGTTTTGATTTAGTAGTAATCGATTTATTTTTATTAAAACTCTCAGATACAGGGGGAAGGATTTCTACCGAATCCCTTAAAGAACTAACTTCAGAGCTAATAACTATAGGGTCAGCTAATTGATTATGATTATTTTCATAATTAAAAGGGTCAGGCTGTGTGAAAAAATATATTAATAACAAAACCAAAATCAATATTATGAGGCCTATATAAGTATTTTTTTTTGATATTTTTAGATTTTGTTTGGGCAGCTCATCAAGCAGAAGATCTTCTTTAGTAATATAGTTGAGATTTTCTTCTTCAGTTACTTTTGGCAGGATAACTTTATTGAAATCAATTGTTAGAAGCTTAGCGTAACGTTTTAAAGCTAGGGTTTTAAAGTGGAGATTAACAAACCCAGAGTTAAAATTATTTTCTAGCGAATTGATTTGAGCAACACTTAAAGTAAGAAGAGTAGCAGCATTTTCTTGGGAAATTTTTTGCTTTTTTCTCTCTTGCGAAAAAATTTTATGGTTATATTCCAAAGTATTATCTTTATCTAACATGTTTTAAAATAACCTAAACATAATTATTGCTACAAAAGTAGGTGGAAGCGCGCCTATTAATAATCCTAAAGGGTTTATACTTTTTTCAGAGAAGTGATGACGAAGTATTGCAATCCCGGCTGGATTTGGAGCGTTAGCAATAACAGTTAGACCACCTCCAGTAACAGCACCTGCTACAAGTGCTATTTTAAATTCCTCTGTTAAACCTTCAACTAAAGAGCCTAGATAAGTTAACGCTGCATTATCCGTAAAGGCTGTAAGGACGGTAGCACCAAAATAAACAGTTGTTGAGTCCATCGACATCAGAGTAGGTTCTAGCCACCATTGTTGAGCCCCTCCCAATACAACTAAACCAGCAAGGAAAAAAGCCACCAATAAAGCTTCATTTAGTATTAAAGCATTTTGGTGATCTTTGTACGCTGAAGTGTAACCCAAGAAAAATAGGAAAAGGGCCATAAAGATAGCTGGGTGATGAGCAAAAAGTACAACATTTATAAGAAAAAATAAATGGACCAAAATAACTACAAAAGGCACCTTTATTTCCTTTTTATTTTCTTTAAAGACTATATCTTTAAAACTTTCCTTAAATATAAAAACTATTCCGATTGTGTTTATTAAGACAGCTATTCCAGAACGCCACCCAAAATTGGAGATCATGAACCATATATCCCAATCCCATGTAGCACTTACCATTAATACTGGTGGGGCAGCAAAAGGGGTGAGCGTTCCACCAATAGAAATATTGACGAATAATACCCCTAGAGTTGCATATTTAAACTTAGTCGATGTTTCTTTACCAAAATAATTTTTACTTAACAGCATCGCTGCTAATGTCATTGCAGCTGGCTCTGTAATAAAAGAACCCAGAATAGGAACAAAACTTAATAAAAGAAAGTAGATAGCAATCTCTTTTTTTATTGGGAAAAGCTTTGCTAAGCCAATAACAATTGTTTGTACAACCTGTAGAATAGGTCTGGTTGCAGCTATAACCATAATTACAAAAACAAACATGGGCTCAGTAAAATTTCTTGATTCAACATAATTGACAGCTGAATCCTTTCCCTCAATACCAAACATAAAGAGAACTAGGACCATTGCCCAGAATCCAAAAACAATCTCGATTTCACCTAATAGATGTAAAATTCCTGAATATCTTGGATTTGTGTATGCAAGGTGTTCAAAATATTTAGTAGAAAAAGTATGAACAATAGCTACAAAGAACAAGGTTGCGCCTATGAGGTCTATAAAATTTGGATTTAACATTTGAGGTTTAAATATTCTTTAATTTTTGTAATTTAATATTTTAACATTTAGATGAAAACCATTGTTCTTTTATTTCAAGGAATATGTTTTAATTCGTAGGTGAAAATTTTAAAAAATATGTTATGAAGAAACTATCTTCTCAAAAAACACAAGAACTAATGATGCTTCATCAGCAAGGCAATATTGAAGGGGCTGCTAAACTGGCAATAAGATTGATTAAGGAATACCCGAAAGAATTATTGCTTCATAATATACTGGGAATATGTCAAGAAGCAAAAGGAGATTTGAATGGAGCAGCAAATTCCTATCAACACGCAATAAATATCAATCCCAATGTACCTGAATTACAATTTAATTTGGGAGCTATTCTGTTCGCACTGAATGATAGCGAAGGCGCAATAAATCATTATCAAAAAGCAATTGAATTGAACCCTAGATTTACAGAAGCATTTTTTAATTTGGGAATTACTTATCAAAGTCAAAATAATTATGAAACAGCAATAATTTCATATGAGAAAGCAGTGAAGTCTCAGCCTGGCTTTTATGAAGCTATTGGTAATATTGGGACTATTAAACAATTGCAGGGGAACTTAGAAGAGGCTGTTACTTTTTTTAAAAAATCTTTAACTATTTTTGAAGATGCAAAAGGTAACTACAATATCGCAGGAGCTTATAGAAATTTAGGAAATCTATCATTATCTATTAAACATTATAGAAGGGCGGTGGAAATCGGCTCAGGTCAGGCAGAGTTTTATTCAGACCTTGGAGATGCTTTATGGCATGATGGAAATATTGAAGAAGCTAATCGATTTTTAAGAATGGCTGTTAAAGTCGATTCCTCACATACAAAGTCAAATTATCAATTAGGCATATTTTTATATGATAATAAAGCTTTTGATGAGGCAATTAAATACTTTGAGTCTGCCCGTATTGGCGACTGGGAGGAGAGAATTCTATATTGTCTTTATAAGCTAGAAAAATTTGATGAGTTTAAAGATAAATTGGTAGAGTCACTCAAACAGAAAAATCACTCGCCATTTTTAGCTACACTTTCAGCTCACTATGCTCAAAATTTTAAAATTGAAGATCCTTATAACTTTTGCCCTCTTCCATTAAATTTTGTTTGCCATGAGCAAATACCAGAATTAGTAGACGATAATCAAATGTTAATCAAAGATCTTTTAAATGATATTAATTGTGCTGACATCGGATATAGAAAACAATCCAGACTAACTGCTGGCATTCAGTCTTCAGGAAATTTATTTAAACGAAAAGAAATTTCCTTTAATAAATTATCACAAGCCTTAATAAAAGTAATTAAAAAATATGTCTTACGCAATAGCAATGAGGATAATGAATTTATTCAATCTTTTCCGAAAGATATTATTTTTAGCAGTGCATGGTATGTCAAGATGCAATTGGGTGGCCATTTAAGTTCCCATATTCACGAAGAGGGCTGGGTTAGTGGAGCAGTTTATCTAGCAATTCCAAAAGATTCTGGGCCAGGGGGCCAAGAAGGCGCTATTGAATTAAGTAGTGATGGCGATGAATACCCAAGGCTCCATGATGAATTCGAGAAAAAAGTTATTTTACCCAATGTTGGTGATGTTATTTTCTTTCCATCATCCGTATTTCACCGAACAATCCCTTTCAGTTCAAATGAAGAGCGGATTTGCATTGCATTTGATATAAAACCAGAAATTAGATAGTATTTCTTAATGCCAAACATAAAACAATCTGACTTAGATGGTATACAAAATTTAATGTTTAAGGGTGAATATAGAGAGGCTTTGACTGCTCTTGACCATCTCACGCAAAGCTCACCAAATGAAGCTTCTCTCTATGTTCTAGGTGGAAGTTGTTTTAATGCCATAGATAATTTTAATCAAGCTATATTATGCTATGAACAGGCAATTAAAATTAAACCAGATTATGCTGAGGCTTATTATTCTCTTGGGATTTGTTTGGAAGAGATAGATGAGATAGATAAATCTATTTTAAACTATAATGCAGCAATAAAAAATAAACCAGATTATGCTGAAGCCCATAACAATCTAGGTAATTTATTTGCTCACACAAGCAAGCCAAACAAAGCCCTGCTCCATTTCAAAAAAGCAATAAAAAATAAACCAGATTATGCTGAAGCCCATAACAATCTAGGTAATTTATTAAAAGAGCAAGGTAAAAAAGATGAAGCGATTCTATCTTACAAGAAATCAATTGAACTGAAACCTGATTCTACTATGGCGTATCAAAACCTTGCGTCAATTTATATTGAGCTAGGCCAAATGGATGAAGCTAATAAATTTTCTGCTTTAGCTCAAGGCAGGGACAAAAATTTTGAAAAAGGTCTTTTAATGTTTGAAAATAAAAATTTCACTCAAGCGATTAAACTTTTTGAGCAATCTAAAACTCCGGGATCGGAAGAAAAGGTTTTGGAGTGCCACTATAGAAATAAAGATTTTAAGATTTTTAAAGAGAAGATGGGGAATTACAAAAATAAAAGCTACTCACCACTTTTAGCTTGTCTCTCATCTCATTATGCTCAAAATTTTAAAACGGAAGATACTTATAACTTTTGTCCATCCCCATTAAATTTTGTTTGCCATGAAAAAATACCAGAATTGATAGAAAATGATTACCAGCTTACTAAAGAAATTATAAATGACATTGATACTGCTGAATTATTCAATAGAGATCAGCCATTATTTGATGGCTCATTAGGTGAGCAATCAGCTGGACATTTATTTAAAAAACCAGAGAAATCTTTTAAAAAATTATCAGATGCGTTAATAAAATCAATTCATAATTATTATTTACGCTATCAGCATGAAGATAATGAATTTATTCGTGCATTCCCTAAAAATATTAAATTTTGTTCTTCTTGGTATATTAAATTTTTTCAAGGAGGACATCTTACCTCCCACATCCATGACTATGGTTGGATTAGTGGAGCAGTTTATCTGGCAATGCCAAAAGAGTCTGGCCGTGATGGTCAAGAAGGTGCTATCGAGTTAACTGTTGATGCTCCTGGATTCCCAAAACTCCACGATGAATTTGAAAAAAAAGTAATCCTACCTAGTGTTGGTGATGTTATTTTTTTCCCATCGCCTCTTCATCATCGGACAATACCCTACACTTCCAATGAGGTGCGTATTTGTATCGCATTTGATGTGGAACCCATCTATCCAAAAGGAATGAGGCAGAAAGTTATTAGGTGACTTAGTCGGCTTTATTTCAGAAATAATTCCAACACGCATTCCTTTTGGATATTAAATCATCCACACCAGATGAAATAAAGCTTAACTAAGCTGAACCTTTCTAGCCATATTGGATAAAAAATACATGGATACCTTATGGTCCTCTGCTAAAATTTTTCTCATTTGGTTATCAGAAATTATAATAATTCTAGCCCAGTCCGAGACTACTTCGGCTGAGGCTACTCTAGGAATTTTATTAAGTAACGATAGCTCTCCAAAGTAGCTACCTGCATTGAGTATTTCTATTTCCCGACCTTTTTTTATAATACTTATTTCACCTTCAATTATGAAAAAAACTCTTTGATCATTATCCCCTTCTTTAAAGATCACTTTATCCTTTTTGTATTTTTGCCCAAATAACTTCATCAGGTCATTTATGATTGGATGTCTATGGATATGTTTGATAATAAATAACTGCTTTAATAATAAAATTTCTTTTTTATGGAGTGCTGCAATAAGCTCTGCCCCTATTAAGAGTGCAGCTGTATTAAGGTATAACCATATTAATGATATAAAAAGACTCCTCATACCTCCAAAAAAAGTACCGTAGAAAGCGCTTGCATTAATAAAGAAATCAAAAAAATAACTTAAGAAGTACCAAGATAAGCTGGTTAGAATAGACCCCATAATTAAATATTTATTTTTAATTTTAATTGGAAAGTAGAGATTGAAAAAAACCATTACAACAGAAATTAATAGAATTAACGATGTTACTGAAGAAAAATAAAGTTTTTTTACAATTGGAACATATTCTGCAAATATAGATGAAGCTTGAAGTAAGAATATGTCTACAAATGTATATATAAAGAATAAAAGCATAATAGTGAGAACGGCAAATATATCTTTTATTTTATTCTTTAGAAAAGTATTTTTACTGGGCAAGCCCAATATATTAGCAAAGCCAGTTCTAAGAGATCCTGTTAAGGGTGTAGCCGCTAAAAATAATATCATAATCCATAGAGCGCCCCAGCTAGCTTTTGAAGATGAAACTTTATAAACTTCATTCATAATTTTTTCATTTATCTCTGGAAGCAAATGAGAAGTTAGGTTGGTTAAATGAGACAAGGCAAATGACGAGCTAGCTAACCATTGACTTAAAAAAAAGAAAATAAGTAAAACTAAAGGAATAAGCGCGAATAAAGTAAAGAAAGAAATAGAGGCATTAAAAGCTAAAAAATTATGTCTATGGAAGCCAGAAAAAACTTCTTTTGTAATAAAGTACCCTACGCCTTTGTAGTTAGAAATTTTCTTAAAATTATCTCGCATTTTTAAATTTTTCAGTAGCGCTTATTAATGCGGAAAGCGTTCCACTTTCAGATGCAGAATGTCCTGCATCAGCAACAATAATTAATTTGCTATGTGGAAGTTTCTTTTTGAGGTCGTATGCTGTTTTGGGTGGGCAAACCATATCGTATCTGCCTTGCACAATCTCAACAGGTATATTTTTTAATACCCCAACTTCATTAAGAATTTTTTCGCCATCAATAAAACAAAAATTATTAATATAGTGAAGCTGCACTTTTGCTCTTGCCAATTCAAATTCAGAATTAATTTCTTCATTATTATTAGTGAGATTAAATGCAGGCAGTAATTTCAAAATACTACCTTCAAATTTATTCCATGCGACAGCAGCTTTTTTGGCAATGTTAAAATTACTACTAAACACTAAACGAGTATATTCTTCAACAAGGTTTTCTTTATTAATGCTATCCGAGTGGTTAAGAAGTATTTGATGATTCTCAGGAAAAAATTGATCTACATCTTTTAAAAACCAATCGAGTTCTTTTTCACGACTCAGAAAAACACCACGTAAAATTAACCCTACTAAGTATTCTGGATATTTAACTCCATAAGCCAATGCTAATGAACTTCCCCATGAGCCACCAAATAAAATCCACTTTTCAATATTTAAATGTTTTCTAATAGTTTCAATATCGCTAATTAAATCTTCTGTAGTATTTTCTTTGGTTTCGCCGAGTGGCTTACTCTTGCCACAACCTCTTTGATCAAAAAGAATTATTCTATAATATTTTGGATCAAAGAATCTTCGCTGTTTTTCACCACAACCCCCCCCAGGCCCACCGTGTAAAAAAATTATAGGTTGACCATCAGGATTGCCTGATTCTTCGACATAGATTTTATGGATATCACCACATGAAAGTTGGTATTCTTTATTCGGTTCAATTTCTGGAAACAGACCGTAAGTTTTTTTTTCTGACATTTTAAATCACTTCCCTTTACTTAAATTTTTGAATGTAGTATTTCCGTAAGGATGTATTCTATCAAAATTTATTAACACTCTAATTTTAAGCGGTTTTTTTAATAAGTAAAATCAATCATTAAATGTAAGGAAATTGTAACAAAACTGTTGCAAAACTAAATTGGGGGGTATAAAGTGTTTTTCAAGCACGGAATATTTAGTGCTAAAAGTAAATAAATCACTTATGTTTTAGTTCTTTCAAAATGTAGGAGAGGTATTTGCTTCTTTTTAAACCCTTAGTTAAAACTATGGAGATTTATATAATGAAATTGAATAAAATCA
>MDTF01017768.1_pt1 | contig 24892 bp, 20 predicted proteins | sample 811191 | NCBI WGS metagenome assembly MDTF01 (sample SAMN05326649, study PRJNA326480) | marine metagenome | isolation source: seawater | place: Southern Ocean | collected 2011
CATCACCAACCTCAATACCCATTTTTAATACTTCAGCCTTAGTTTCTGCACCAACATCTAAACATATATTTTTTAAGGTAGGTGATTTTTCAGTTGCTCCCTGTCTTGTGTGGATTGCTGGCCAGCCAAATACGGCTTTAACAATTCCTTTTTGCGTATGAATATTAACTCTCTTTGAAGGTGCTATTTGATGATCTGATCCACCATTTCTTCTTAAGTAAATGAAGCCATCTGAAGTAATGTAATGAGCTAACCAACTAATTTCATCAGCATGTGCTTCAATTACAACTTTGTATTTAGCTTCTGGATTTATTACTGCCGCCACAGTTCCATATATATCAACTTTGTAGTCATCAATATAAGGTTTAATATAACTCAGCCACAATTTTTGACCTTCTGATTCAAAACCAGTAGGAGAAGGGTTGTTAATATAGCTTTCTAAAAATTTTATTGCATTTTTTGACAATATTGATTTTGACATTCTATCGTTTTTATTGAAGGTTAAATATACTTAAATGATATTTATTTACATAAATTAAGAAATAACATTTTATGATTTTTGTGCAATCAAGAATAAAAGTTAGTGGGAAAATATTGAACGAGTTCAAGTTATAGAATAACACGTATTTGATTTTATAGATTAAAGTTTTTTTCCTTTTTTTTTAAGCGGTTTTATTAATAGCCTGATGTACTAAAAACAATTTTTTTTCAATATATTAGACTTGCTTATATTTATAATTTGTTTTTTTTAATCAAACTTCCGATGCGAAATTCTTTAATCATAATCTTTTTTTACTTTGCATTAAGTATTTCAGCTCAGGAGACAGTTATTGATTCTGCAAAGGCGAAAATTGAGAAATATTATAACACAGATTTATCAGACTCTCTTAGATTGGATTATAAAATTAAGATTGATTATATGAATAAATACTTAGCTAAAGATAGTCTCAGTTGCGAAGCTTTTCTTCAAAGAGGAATCTACTATTCTTTTTTAGGTTTAAGTGTAGAGGCAATATCAGATTACGATAAATCACTTGCCTTAAATGATCAACAACCAATTGCTTATTTTAATAGAGGGGTAGCTAAAGCCAGGTTTAGATACACTTATGAGGCTTGTTACGATTTTAGAAAATCTTATTTATTAGGTATAAATAAAGCGTCTAAAGTTTATGAAGTAAACTGTAAACTACACAAAAAAAAAATAGATTCTGTGTTAGCGGGGAAACAGTTAAAATAACGTCCTATACTCGTTTTTTGATGGTTGGTTTTGCATCATTTCTTTATGATTTTCAATCTTAGTATTGTACTTTAATTAATGAAAATACACGCTATTGCTATTAGAATAAACTCATTACTTATTAATCTCATTCTTTTAAGAATAGTGTTTTTTTTTTGAAAATTAGAAACTTAACGCTATCCATTATATTGATTTTAAATATATGAACTTTTTTAAGTAAAACGTTAGGTGGAATAATATTGTAGGAACCAAAAAAAACGATGAATAACCTCTAATATTAATGTAGTCTCTTAATGGGGATTCTGTATGTACTTATTTTAAGTAAATAAACTGTACACGATTTCAGCTATCATTTACAAAATATACTTGATGGCTTATTATGCAATTTAAATGATATCATCTTATGAATTTATAAAAGTGTTATCATCAATTAAATATATTCTCAGTTTTTTTTTAAAAAAAAACTGCATTACAACGTAATGCAGTTTTTGAAAATATTATAAAGTAATTCTAGCTTACTTTGATAGCATCAATAGCAGTACTAAGTTTATCGAAAATTTCGTTAACCTTACCAACGCCATGAATACCTACATGTTTGTTTTGAGCAGAATAAAAATTAATCAAAACAGAGGTTTCTTTATTGTAAACCCCAATTCTGTTTTTAATAGTATCCTCATTTGCATCATCAGCTCTACCACTAACTTTTCCCCTTTCTAATAAACGTTTTACTAATTCAGCTTCAACAACTTCTAAAGAAAGCATAACGGAAACGCCAGTTCCTTTTTCCTCCAAGACTTTATCTAAAGCTTGTGCTTGTGCTTGAGTTCTAGGAAAGCCATCGAAAATAAATCCATTACCGTCCATGTTTTCAGAAATTTTATTTCCAATCATTCCGATAACTACATCATCAGGAACAAGATTTCCTGCTTCGATTAAGGATTTAGCTTTTATACCTAATTCCGTTCCTGCCTTCATTTCACCACGTAAAATATCACCAGTAGATAAGTGCACTAATCCGTATTTTTCTAATAATTTTTCTGATTGAGTTCCCTTTCCTGCACCAGGAGGGCCAAATAAAACTAAATTTAACATAACCTTTATTTTAAGAATTGGATACTAGCGAATTTAATGTTTTTAAGTCAAACACCAACCTTTCGTTGTTAATTAAAACAAATGAACTAAATTTACAGCTATGAATAAAGGGTTTAGAACTGATATAAAAATTGGAGTGCTTGGAGGAGGACAATTGGGAAGGATGCTTCAACAAAAAGCACTTTCATTAGGATTGGATTTAGCTTTTATTGATCCAGACGGAAATGCTCCATGTAAGGAGATTAGTTCTCGTTTTTTTAAAGGCGATATAAAGGATTACGATACGGTTTATGCTTTTGGAAAAGGGAGAGATATTTTAACAATCGAAATTGAACATGTTAATGTTGAAGCTTTAGCACAGCTAGAAAAAGAAGGTGTTAAAGTTTTCCCACAACCAAGTGTAATTAAGATTGTTCAAGATAAAGGACTTCAAAAGCAGTTTTATAAAGAACACAATATTCCATCTGCAGAGTTTTTCTTGATTGCAGGTTGTGATGAGGTGGTACTATTTGAATCTGAATTTCCATTAATGCAAAAAATGAGGAAAGGAGGTTACGATGGAAAAGGCGTAACACCAATGAGGTCGAGAGAAGATTTACCAAATGCATTTAATGAGCCATCGGTATTAGAAAAAATGGTTGATTTTGAAAAAGAGCTTTCTGTAATTGTATCAAGAAACGAAAAAGGAGAAATTAAATCATATCCATGTGTTGAATGTGTATTTAATCCAGAAGCAAATTTGGTTGATGTATTATTCTCGCCAGCAAATATTAGTAAAGAACAGGAAAGCATATCTCAATCGATTGCAAAAGATATTATTGAGAAACTAGATATGGTTGGTATTTTAGCTGTTGAGTTGTTTTTAACCAAAGATGGTCAGATTTTAGTGAATGAAATCGCTCCTCGTCCTCACAATAGCGGACATCAAACAATCGAAGGGAATTACGAATCTCAATATGGACAGTTAATCAGGTGTTTATTGAACTTACCTTTGGGAGATACAAGCGTTGTCCGACCATCAGTAATGGTGAATCTCTTAGGAGAAAAAGGATATACAGGAACAGCTATTTACGATGGTATTGATCAGGTTTTAGCAACACCAGGAGTAAACGTTCATTTATACGGTAAATCCCAAACAAAACCATTTAGGAAAATGGGGCATGTTACAATCGTTGATGAGTCTTTAGATTCGGCAATTAAAAAGTCAAATTTCGTTAAAAAAACATTAAAAATAATCGCATGAACACAGCAAGAGTAGGAATTATAATGGGTAGTAAAAGTGATTTACCAATAATGACTTTAGCTGCTGAGTTTTTAGATGAATTAGGGATACCTTTTGAGATCACGGTTGTATCTGCCCATAGAACGGCAGAAAGAATGGTTGATTACGCAACAACTGCTGCAGATAGAGGACTGAAAGTTATAATAGCTGGAGCCGGAGGTGCCGCACACTTACCAGGAATGGTAGCGAGTTTAACCCCTTTGCCAGTAATTGGAGTTCCCGTAAAATCAAGCAATTCTATTGATGGATGGGATTCAATTTTATCAATACTGCAAATGCCAAGTGGAATTCCAGTAGCAACTGTTGCTTTAGATGGTGGTAAAAATGCAGGTATTTTAGCAGCTAGTATTATTGGTTCTGGAGATCCGGAAGTTTTAAAGAAAATGATTGCATTTAAAGCTACTCTAAAAGAAAAAGTTTTAGGAAGTGTACGTGAAGTTGAGGGAGTTAAATTTAAGATGAACGTAACCAATAAATAATCAAAAGTGACTTCTAAATCAGCTGTTAAAAAATATTACGATGATTATATTAAAGAGCAATATGAGATTGGTGTAAATGATCGTATTTTTTTGATGTATGAAAAACTTCAAAAACAAGGTTTGAAATCAGACTCTAAGGTTATTGAACTAGGCTGTGGAATTGGAGTAGTTACTCATTTGATTAGAAAAACAGTCACGAAGGGGCAGATTGAATCAATTGATCTAAGTCCCGAATCGATCGCATTTGCAAAGGCGAAAATAAAGCGAGAAAATATTGATTTTTTTGCCGGTGATGTTACAGATTATCAGCCAAAATTACAGCAAGTTGATTTTGTGACGCTTTTCGATGTTATTGAACATATTCCAGTAGAGTTGCACGAGAAGCTATTTTTAAATGTAGCAAACATGTTATCTGTTAGCGGTTTACTTTTGATTAATATACCTAGTCCTGCAAGTATTAATTGGGATAGGATAAATGCACCTGAGGTTTTACAAATAATAGATCAGGAAATACCATTGTCTTTAATTACGAAAAATTGTGATACTGCAGGATTAGAAGTGATTAAATTCGAGTCGCATTCCATTTGGATGGAAGACGATTACCATTTTATGGTGATCAGAAAAAAGAAAGACTACACGAATAAAACTGTTCAATTTTCAACTGCCCAAAAGGCGAAAAGAAAATTGTGGCGAACTAAGTTTGAACAATTTTTCAAATATTAAAAATATTTTCCCAAAAAAGTGGTTACTTTTTTCATAAACAGACATTAATTAGGAAACAACAGTTTATGAGAGAAGATGAAATTTTAGCACAGCTTCGTTTGAATGATAAAAGTTCTGCTATAAAACACCTTTATAAGGAGTTCCCTAAGATTAAGTCAAACATATGTGCTTCCGGAGGAAATAAACAAATTTCCGAGGAATTATTTAACGACGGTTTAGTTATTATGATTGAAAAGGTGAACGAGCCTTCGTTTGTCCTCACCGCTAAAGTATCCACTTATTTATTTGGGATTGTGCGGCTACTTTGGAAAAATGAACTTAGAAAACAGAAAAAAAAGCATGAGTTAGAATGGAATGATACTTTGATTGTTTCTGAAGATGATATTAATTATGATTCGGAGCGTGAAGTGTATTTTAAGGAAATGGAAGTTATTATTAAAAAACTTTCAGATAAATGTCAGCTAATTTTTGAACGATTCTACTATAGAAACGAATCGATGCAAAATATTGCAACTGCGATGGGTTTTTCGAGCGTTAATTCGGCTAAAACACAGAAATATAAATGTATGGAACGTGCGATAAAACTTGCCAATGAATTCAACCTTAAAACTAGCCAGACATGAGAAATTCTTTAGAACTAATTGAAAAAATAGAACAGTACTTATTAAATGAATCATCTGCTGAAGATAAACTACAATTCGAGGCTTCGTTAGAAAATAATTTGGCTTTAAAACAGCAATTCGAACATCACAAAAACATTATAAAGGTTACTCAAAGAATAGCATTGCGAAAACAAATAAAAACCGCAATAAAACAAACTTATTTCTGGAGTAAGTTGATGAAATGGTTGGTTGCAGGTACTTTGATTATTGGCCTAGTAGGCGCAGTATTTTTTTCTAAGATGGATGAGGAAATTGTATCTGCAATTCCTCTTCCTTTTGAGCAAACTGATGAACTGATAATACCAGTTCAAAAAGCCGATTCGATAGAAATTCATACTATAGCTTTAAAGAGTAAAGTTGATGTAGTGTCAAATGACTATTGTAAATCTGAAGACGAGAAAAAGGTTGAGGAAATTACGGCGTACAATTTTAAAGGATTGAAAACATGGGTAGTGCCTAATGAGCAGAAGTTTACAATCAATCCTGAAAAAGGAGCAACGATAGAAGGTGAACAAGGTGTTTTAGTAATTGTACCTTCTTATGCTTTTTTGGATGATGATAACAATACCGTAACTGAAACGGTAACGCTCAAAATGATTGAAGCTTTGACATTAGAGGATATGGTGCTTTATAATTTAGGAACAACATCAAACGGGAAATCCTTGGAAACGGGAGGTATGATTCACTTTGATTTTTCATGTAAAGGAAAAAATGTTTATGTTAATCCTGAAAGATCTTTATATGTTGAAGTCCCAACTGATGAAGTTAAAAATGGAATGATGGCTTTTAAAGGTGAGATTGAGGATGGGAAGTTAAACTGGGTGCAGCCTAAACCTCTCAAAAAGTATCTGGTTAATATAGATTTTAATTTGCTAGACTTCTTACCTACTGGTTTTGATGATACAGTCCGTACTCTATTACCGTATAAAGGACATATTAAAAAATCAGATGAATTTACGGATAGCTTATACTATAGTTTAGGCGCTAATTCTAGCTTAGAAGGAGATATAATTCCGAAAAAATTTAGGCGAGAAGGCAAAAAACGTAAAACTAAAAGAAAACGTGATTATCCTGAGTCAATTGCTAAAAGTGATGATGGCGAATATCAAGTTAATTGTGGTTTGGATCCTATTTCTATTATGACATTAAAAACAAAACCTTTCAGTAAGACTTATATAGCCACTAAAGAATTTGAAGCAAGGATCAACGAACTTCATAAAACGTCAAATTCATTTGGTAAAAAATACCTTCAAACATATTTGCAAAACTTAAATAAGGATTTAAGTGAAGTAGACGCTATGGTTTCTATTCAGATGAAGGGAAGAATGGCTTTAACTTTCAGAAAGTTCGCAAAAGAAGGATTGACCAACGTTAAAGATGCAAATATTTATCAAGATCAATTGAATGCTTATTATAATAGAAAAAGAAAAGAAAATAAAGATGCAGTTGTTCAGTTAGAGGAAGATCTAAATGCAATAAATAAAAAAGAATTGAATAAATTACGTAAAGAGTATTTTCAAACAATAGCCTCGAAAAATAAAGTTAAAAATCCTTTAAGTAGCATTTTTAATAAATTACCTAAGAGAACAGTAGCAAGAAGTTCCGCCTATTCCTTCACTTGGTCTTCAGGCGGTTGGGTTAATATTGACTGTTATTTACATTTACTCTCCCAAGGAAGTAAAAAAGTTGAAATGGAAATCATAAATCCGCAGGAATCAATGGAGGTATATCAATGGTTAAATACAATTGGTAATTTAACACCACTCCTCGTTTCTGATAATAAAGCGAATGCATTATTCCCTAAAAAGGGAAACTCGGGTTCACATGCTATGAAAAACACTTTTTGCTTTGCAATTAGTATGAAAGGTGGAAAGTATCAATGGTTTGAGAAGAAGTTTAATCCTTATAATATCTCTGAAATAGATATTACTTTAGAACCTAGGGATATAGCTGATATTAGGTCTGTGTTAAAGCGATATGATTCCGGTAACAATGTTTTAAAGAGAATTAAACATTTAAATAAAATGATTTTATCAAAAGATAATTTGGATGCTAAATTAAAACAGATTGAGGAGGACTGGCTAATTAAACGGCGATTAATAAAAGTTGCTTTTCCTTGTGAGAAAAATGATTCTGCTAAGGAGATTTATAATAAATTTGAATGAAATATTATTACTCAATAAAATAAAACCGCCACTTATTTATGGGTGGTGGTTTTATTCTTAAAATAATATATGATTGCTTCTTTAAAATAATTTTATTTTTTTTGAGTAGTTATAAATTCAATAATCGATATTAGTTGTAATAAAAAAAGTTCCTTTTTATTGGTTAAATTTACAAAATCGAATGAAGGAGATAAAAAAGAATATACAACAATTATTGCTTAGATTAGGGTTAGCCTTTTTAATTTTTTCTGCTGCTCGATTGTTGTTTCTTGTATTAAATGCGTCATATTTTCCTGATATAAACTTTAGTGTTTTCTTCTATGGGTTGAGGTTTGATTTGGTAGCGATTTGTTACCTCTTTGCTCCCTTCATTTTATTACATGCAATACCTTTAATAAAGTATGAATCTGGCTGGAGAGAAAAAGCTTTACGTTTACTATTCCATGTTGGAAGTTCTGTCGGATTATTTTTGAATTTTGTTGATGTTATTTATTATAATTTTGTTTTTAAACGTTCAACATTTGATCTTTTTGATGCTATCGGTGACGATGGGGGAAGACTACTTCCTACTTTCATAAAAGATTTTTGGTATATGATTCCAATTTATATTGGGACAGTTCTGGGAATAGATTTTTTGTACAATAAGACGATTACATTATCTTCTAAAAAAGCTATTAAAAAAAAATGGGCAATAAAATTTGTGGTTTTTATTGTGGTTTCTTTACTTACAATAATAGGAGCGAGGGGAGGAACTCAATTAAAACCATTAAGTATTCCTGACGGAGGAAAGTACACAGAAACTCACAATATTCCAGTTTTATTTAACACGCCTTTTGCCATGTTATTGAGTGTGCAGATCGATACTCAAAAGGAATTGAAATATTATGAGACAGGTTTAGCGGGGGAATTATATACACCCATCCAAAAAATTGAGGGAAAAGGTAAATACAAGGGAAAGAATATAGTGTTTATTATCTTGGAAAGTTTCGCGTCTGAGTATATTGGGTATTACAATCCAGGTAAGGGATATACACCTTTTTTAGATTCGTTATTTAAACAAAGTTATGTGTTTGAAAATAGCAGAAGTAACGGTTTGAGAAGTATCGAGGCATTGCCAGCAATGTTCGCCGGTATTCCAAATTTAAATAATACGCCATATATTTTATCTCTTAGTTCCATTAACCAATTATACGCATTTCCACATCGATTAAAAGAACTTGGATATAGTACAAGTTTTTATCATGGTGGTGAAAATGGCACGATGGGCTTCGATGCTTTTTGTGGATTGGCAGGTGTGGATTCATATTTTGGAATAAATGAATACCCTCATAAAAAAAGGGATTATGATGGTAATTGGGGGATTTATGATGAACCTTATTTGCAGTATTATGCCGAAGAATTAAAAACCAAGAAAGAACCATTTTTCAGTAGCGTTTTTACTTTGTCATCTCATCATCCATATTCGATTCCTGAAAAATATGAGAATAAGTTTGAAGAAGGTGGCAAAAAAGTGCTTGAAACGATTGGTTACACAGATTTTTCTTTAAAACAATTTTTTAAATCTATTCAAAATGAAAGTTGGTATGAGAATACCTTGTTCGTTATCACTGCTGATCATCCTGCTCAACCTATTAATGAATATTATATTAAAGCTAATGGAAAATTTAAGGTTCCATTAGCTTTTTTTGATCCCAACGGGAAGTTGAAAGGAAGGACTGTTAAAAATGCAAAACATTCTGATATACCTTCAACTTTGTTAGGCCTATTAGGGGACACAGTTAAGGTTCTTAATTTCGGAGAAGACCTGTTTATAGATCAAGAATCGTTTTGTGTTAACTATGTAAGCAATAATTATAATTTTAGAGAGGATAGTTTAGTAGTGCAGTTTAATGGAGTTAATGTTATTGGAGCCTTCGCAGAATCTGATTCTCTTTTATTAATTAACTTGAAAGATTCTGTCGATTATCAATCCCGTATTTTATTCATTGAAAATAAAGGGAAAGCGTATCTTCAGCAATATTTTACAAGAGTAATAAATAACCAATTGATACCAAAGCATTGATTAATAAGCGAAAAATATTATTTATTATCAATCCTATTTCTGGAACAGGAAAACAAAAGGTCGTTGAGGAATTAATAGAAGCTTATTTAGATCAAAGTAAATTTGATGTCAAAATAAAATATACAGAAAGAGCTGGACACGCAATTAGTTTATCTGCTGCAGCTTCAAAGGATCAATATGATATTGTTGTTGCCGTTGGGGGTGATGGTTCTGTTAATGAAATAGGACAAAGCTTAGTAGGTGGTGATACTGTTTTAGGTATTGTACCTACTGGCTCTGGGAACGGATTAGCAAGACATTTAAATATTCCAATGAATTTAAAGGCAGCTGTTATATTACTTAATGAGGCTGATTTTAATTGCGTTGATGTAGGAACGATAAATGGGAAAGTGTTTTTAGGAACTGCAGGAGTCGGTTTTGATGCACACATTGGAAAGTTATTTTCCAATGTTCAAACTAGGGGGTTGTTCACATACGTTAGATTGTCAATAAGAGAGTTTTTTAGATACAAGTCTGCAGAATATCAAATTCAAATTGACGGTGTGCATTATACTCGAAAAGCATTTTTGGTTTGTTTTGGGAATTCAAATCAATGGGGAAATAATGTTTATATTTCTCCGAATTCTGTAATAGACGACGGATTCTTAAGGGTGATTATTCTTCGAAAAATGTCACTTTTTCTTTTGCCTTTTTTTGTACTAAAGTTGTTGCTAAAAAAAGTAGATTCTTCAATATATTATGAAGAGTTAAAAGGTAGAAAAGTAGTTGTAAAACAAACAAGTAAATTGGCTCATTTGGACGGAGACCCTTTTGAAATAGGAAATGAATTGATTATTGGAGTGAAGCCAGTTTCGCTAAATGTTGTTTTCAATAAATCTAAGTAAAATATGATGTCTAACTTCCTTGCAGATAATTAATGTAATTATTATCAGCGTCTTGATTGCAAAGTGAAGTGCGCTGTGTTTTAGTTTAAGAGTATATTTAATTTTTTTCTCGTGAATTTGAAGTAAAAAAAATCCCCATCGATTAAGATGAGGATTAAATAACTTAGAAAAGTTAGTACTTATTTCTCAGTACAACATTCTTTTTTACAGTCTGCAGGACAAGCAGTTTTTTCTACCTTATTATTACAACAAGGCTTAATACAATCTGCAGGACACCCGTTTACTAAATTAGTGTCACTCTTTGCAATACATGCTGCTTTACATTCTGCTGTATGAGCAGCACATAATACGCTGTCAGTTCCACATTCAGTATTACACTTTGCTTTATAACCTGCGCAAGTGGCGCTATCTTTTTCACAAGATTTTTTTCCTTCCTTACTAGCACAACAAGACTTAGTACAATCAGCTGCACAAGCTTCTGGTTTTTTGTGTTCGCACTTTTCTTTGTCTGAACAACATTCTTTTTTCTCACCATCTTTTGGTGCTTCAGCGGGGATGTCACCACCACAACTAATAGCTGATATTGTAATTACTGCAAATAATAATAAACTTCCGATTATTTTCCTCATGATAAAATGATTTTCACCAAGATAACGAATTATCTATTAGAATGCTAGATTTCAGATGTTAAAAATTGAGTTTTTTTATAGATGACTTATAAAAATATTTACATTTACGAAAAATTTTTTAGGATGAGTATTCAATTAGAATTAGAAGAGAGAAGTGGGTTGAAATGTGAATTATGTGGAAATGCAGGTTCATTAACTGTTTTTGAGGTTAAACCAACTTCGAACAGAGGAGGCGACGAAAACGTTATGGTTTGCGGGATTTGTAATGGTCAGTTAGAAAATCCTGATACACTTGATGCCAATCATTGGAGATGTTTAAATGATAGTATGTGGAGCGATGTTGAAGCTGTTAAAGTGTTAGCATATCGTACGTTAACTAAAATCACGAGCGAAGGATGGCCTCAAGATTTGTTAGACATTATTTATCTAGAAGAAGATACTTTAGCGTGGGCAAAAGCAGGATTGTTAGCAGAAGAAGCAAGTCTAGACATAAAACACATCGATAGTAATGGTGTACAGTTATTATCTGGAGATAATGTAGTATTGATTAAAGATTTGGTTGTTAAAGGAAGAGGTAGTTTTACTGCTAAAAGGGGTACAGTTGTTAGAGGTATTTCTTTAGACCACACCAATAGTGATTTTATAGAAGGTAGAGTAGAAGGGCAGCAGATTGTAATAATTACAAAATATGTAAAGAAAAATTAACCTTCTTAAAGCATAATAGCATTTGAGATTTCTATACCAAAAGTGACAGGGAAATTATTGAATGATTTAACCTGAATCAATACATTATTTAACTTTACATGAGCGATAGTTTCGTCTCCAAGAAAGTCTATTTTTACAGGTTTCAATGCACCGGTTTCAATAACTGAAATACAGTTAAAGGGTACCCAGTAATTTTTGTTTTTGTTTACATCAAACGTTGCAAATGGACTAATTTCTTTACCAGAAATGATATTCGTTAAACCAATTAGTTTTGCTGCATATTCATTTGTAGGTTTGGTGGCAATTTCCTTTGGTTTTCCCTCTTGAATTATTTTTCCATTTTGGAGAATAATTATATCATCAGAAAATGTAAGAGCATCTTTAGAATCATGCGTTACAAAAAGTAATGAAATATTTAGTTGTTTAACAACTTTTTTTAAAATGTCCTTAAACTCGAATTTAGAGATATTATCTAAATTTGAAAATGGCTCATCTAATATTAGAAGTGGTGGTTCTTCTATTAAAGCTTTTGCTAAGGCAACTTTTTGTTTTTGTCCACCAGATAATTCTTTTGATTTTTTATTTTGAATAGCACCTAAATTACAAACATCAATTAATTCTATTGTTCTAGCTTCTTGAAATTCTCTTGAATATTTAATTAAGTGATGCCTTATGTTTTCAAAAACAGTAAAACCCGGTTCGAGTTGAAAGTCCTGATGAACAATTGCAACACCATTGGTTCCAGGAACTAGTTTTTCGGATTTATTGAACACTCTTTCATTTTGAAAATAAATTTCTCCAGAATCACGATTCATAAAACCACGTATCGCTTTTAGAATTGACGTTTTCCCACACCCACTTTCTCCTAGAATACAAGTAATCTCACCTTTTTTAATTTTAAAAGAGATATTGTTTATTACTGGTGTACTATCGTAAGAAAGAGAAAGGTTTTTTATTTCAAGTAAATTCATAAAGCAGATAGAAGGGCAGCTTGAATAATATACGCTGCCCTTCTGTTTTTTTATTTTAGTGTAAATGTGGCAGTACCACTCACTTTTTGGTCAATCAATACTTCTAATAAGTAAACTCCTTTTGGGAAATTTCTTTCTTCAGTTTCGAAACTTAGATTAATTTGTTGTTCTGAACCAGCATAAGTAAAACTTTTAAAGTCTGCAAAGTTAACAGCACCATTAGCTTGATGCTCACTAATAGAACCCGTTTTAGTGAAATTACCTAGAGATATTCCTTCAGGTGAAATAATCTTTAATAAAACTGTTTTTTCTCCATTTTCAGTAATCGGGTTTTTCATTACTTTACAAGTAAGCTCAATCTTATTTGCACGTTTTGCAAGTTTAGTTGTTCTGTACTTATTTCTTCTTTTTTTGTAAGCTTTAACATCAATATATTCAGTACTTAAAGCAGAAGCTATTGCAACTTTACCACTAAGAGAATCAGTTATTGTATTTAAAACGTCAACGTTTACTTGTAAATCTGAATTTTCAGTTTCTAGTTTTTTATTCTCTAACAAAAGCTCTTCAACTTTATTTTCCAATTCTTTATTTAGTCTTTTCACTAAAGATAAGTTTGCTTTAAGTCTTCTATTTAATTCAGTTTTACTTAAGTCAGATTTCATAAGAGAGTCATTCTCTGCCTTAATCCTTTCAATTTGCGCGAGTTTAGATGCCACTTCTTCATTTAATTCAGCATTATCTCCTTCCAAAGACTTTACTGTTTCTTGCGCATCGGCAACATTATTATCTAGTGCTAATTTTATTTCTTGAAGTGTATCTATTTCAACATCTTTAACTTCAATTTGTTCTTTGTGTGATGCAAATTGAATTACATTTCCAATAATTGATATTCCACAAGCAATAATTAGGATTAATAGGATTCCTTTTTTGTTTCCTTTTTTCTCATCAGTCATAAATAGATAGTATTAGTTCGATGCGAATATACTTTAAAAAAATCATCTCAGAAAAATGATAGACTACCGTTTGTCCGGATATAAATACTTTAATCAATAAATTATTTACCGACTATTGAATATATTTTTAAGAACGCATAATAAAATTTAACTTTGTATTATGAGGAAGTACGTACTTAAGTATAGCATATTTGGAATATTAACATTACTTTTTTCTTTTAATTTAAATGCTCAGAATTTTACTATCAGTGGAACATTAAGTGATAGTGCTAATGGTGAAACGATTATTGGAGCAAGCATATTTACTGAAGATGGAAATTACGGAACAGCCTCAAATGTTTACGGTTATTATTCGCTAACATTACCTGCAGGTGATTACACGATCATTTTTGATTACACAGGATATAGTGTTAGTGAGCGACAGGTTAAACTAGATAAAAATATAAAGTTAAATCTAGAGCTTAAAATTGAGGAGCAAGCGATAGAGGTAGTGGAGATTACAGCAACAAAAAATACAGACAATATTAAGAAGATAGAAATGTCTACGATAAAGCTTGATATTAAATTTATTGAAAAGATACCGGCTTTGCTGGGTGAAGCTGATGTTATCAAATCAATACAACTTTTACCTGGAGTTACAACTGTTGGAGAAGGAGCAACAGGATTTAATGTGAGAGGTGGAGGAATTGATCAGAATTTAATTTTATTGGATGAAGCTCCAGTGTTTAACTCTTCTCATTTATTTGGTTTTTTTTCAGTGTTTAATCCTGACGCAGTAAAAAATGTTAAGCTTATAAAAGGAGGGATTCCGGCTCAATATGGGGGGAGATTATCCTCTATTCTTGATGTAAGAATGAAGGAGGGTAATTCGAAAAAAGTTTCAGGACAAGGTGGTATAGGATTATTATTTAGTCGTTTTGCAGTTGAAGCACCAATCGTGAAAGATAAATCGTCGTTCGTTCTAGCGGGGAGAAGATCTTACGCTGATGTTTTGGCAAAACCATTTCTAAAAGATGATTTAGCGGATGCTCAATTTTATTTCTATGATTTAACAGCAAAGGTTAATTATGATTTTAGTGATAAAGACAAGTTATATTTATCTGGTTACTTCGGTAGGGATGTATTTTCTTCAGGATTTGGATTTAACTGGGGTAATGCTACATCTACTTTAAGATGGAATCATATTTATTCTGATAAAGTGTTTTCTAATGTAACAGCTTATTATTCTGATTACGATTTTAAATTAGGTGTAGGGAGTCAATCAGAAGGTGGATTTCAATGGCAAGGTAATATTGTAAATTATTCGGTTAAGCCAGAGTTTATTTACTATGCCAATAGTAAGAATACGATAACTTTTGGTGGTCAATCTATATTATATGATTTTAAACCAGGACAAAGTGAATTTTACTCAGAGAATCAAATATTCGATATTTCACAAGAAGATAGGTTTGGTTCTGAAAATGCTGTTTATGTTGGGAATAAGCAAAAGATTGGTAAAAGTATAGTGTTAGAATATGGATTAAGAGTTTCTGCTTATTATTTTATAGGAAAGGGAACAGAATATATATATGGTGAAAGAGAGGATTTAGACGAAAGTAAACCACTTTTAGAAGAGGTTAAATATGATGATTTAGAGTTAATTAAAGATTTTTACAACCCTGAACCTAGATTTTCGATGAAAGTAGATGTTGATAGTGCATCATCTTTAAAGATGAGTTACAACAGAACAGCTCAATATCTTCATTTAATGAGTAATACTGCGGCATCTACTCCAACAGATGTTTATTCTCCAAGTACTAATAATATAAAACCACAATTAGCGGATCAAGTTGCATTGGGTTATTTCAGAAATTTCGGTAAAGAAATGCAATGGGAAACGTCAGTTGAAGGTTATTATAAATACATGCAAAATCAAATAGGATACATAACAAAAGCAGCTTTGCAGCTTAATGATTATTATGAAGCGGATTTATATTCAGGATTAGGAAGAGCATATGGATTAGAGTTTTTGATTAGAAAGAATGGAGGTAAATTAACAGGTTGGTTGAGTTATACGCTTTCCAAAACAGAGTTAAAAATGGATGAAATCAATAACGGTAAATATTATAATGCACGATTTGATAAAAGACATGTAGCAAATCTGATCCTGAATTATGAATTTAATAAAAAGTATGAAATTAGTGCTAATTTTGTTTTCAGTACAGGAGCACCATTTACTTCATCATCTACTGCATACAATATTCAAGGAACTTCGATTTCTCAAAATCCTGATAATGTAAGAAATAACGCAAGACTACCTGCTTATCATCGATTAGATTTGTCATTTACAATTCATGGTGATAAAACAAGAGAGAATGGTGAAAAGAAATGGTTGACTGGTGATTGGGTATTTAGCGCTTATAATGTTTACGCTCGTAAAAATGCTTTTACAGTATATTTCGACCCTGCAACCAATCAGGCGATAAAGTATTCAATAATAGCTACCATTGTTCCTAGTATTACGTATAATTTTAAATTTTAATGAGATGATTTTTAATAAGTATTTGTTAGCAGGACTTGTGGTTTTAACATTATTGTCTTGTGAAGATGTTATCGATATAGAAGTTGAAAAAGGTGAAACTCAACTTTCCGTTGATGCTTTTATTAATAATAAAGTAGAAGTTCAGAAAATCGTGCTTCTAGAGACTAAGCAATTCTTTGGTGAGGCTGAACAGAGTTTTTATAAAGCTGATTCAGTGTTTGTTATAGATGATTTAAATAATAAATATATTTTTGAAGACTTTGATTTAGACGGTGTTTACGAATGGGATGATACTATTTTAGTTCATTCAGGTAGAACCTATAATCTCACAGTAAAAAAAGGATTAGATATTTTCACGTCTGAATCTGTCTCGAAACCCGTCCCTCCAATAGATAGCGTTAATTGGCAATATATTCCTGCTGGATTAGGAGCAAAGAATGGAAGTTATGCAGTAGAATTAGTATCAAGGGATTTAGTTGGACAGGTAGATTATTATAAAATTCAATGGGCAAAGAATGGGAAATATGTTAAAGGTATATCTTCAATTAATTTATCTGTAGATGGGTCTTTTAGTGAAACAGGAGCTCAAGATGGTGGATTATTTATTCCACCAAAGTCCACTTTTCCAGCAACCAACTTTGATGATTCACTTGGTTTAGAGGATACTTTTACTTATGATTTATTAAGTATTGACGAGGCAACTTTTAATTTCTGGACAGAAGTAGCGAATCAAAAAGTAGCTGGAGGTATAAGAGCACTGTTCGCAACTCCAACTGCTAATGTGAAAAGTAATATCAAATATTTAGGAAACGACAAAAAAGCCTTAGGATGGTTTTCAGCATCAATGATAAGCTCATATTCTCAGGAGATATTTGATAAACCAGGAGAAAGGTTGAGTTTTTCAACAAATTAAAAAAGGCCATCAGAAATTTCTGACAGCCTTTTTATATTGTTTTTTTAACGCTTACTTCTTCTATTATTTAGTGTTAGTTTCTTCAACATCATCTAACTCATCACTATCATCATCGTTTTTCTTTTCTAATTGTGCTATTGGCTCAACTTCCTCTTCACTGGAGCCTTCGTTAACTACTTGATTTTGTGCCTGTTCAATATCAATTGATTCTTTCAAATTAGGAATAACAGTATAGTCTTTTTGGTATCTATCACACAACGCTTTTAAAAGAGCTACTTCGTTTCCTCTAAATTCTTTAACAATTTCAGGAACTTTTTTCACTTTTCTAGGGTGATTAACTTTTAAAAAGTCTAATAAAATCTGTTCAAATTTTTCAACTATTATCATGAGAGGATTTGTTTTAAGTTATATAAGTTTTACTTTTATAACGGAAATTAATGAAAAATGTTCAGAACGTGTAACTTTTGATAGTTGAATTTGTTTTCACTAGTGAACACGGATTTTTGAATCGTTTAAAATCGGGAAAATATTGACTGTAGGAGAATATAATAAAGCCGTACGGGAACTTAGTCACAGGTTGTTTGGGTTTCTACTTAAGTCGGTTCGCGACAGGGAAGATGCAAATGATCTTGTTCAAGATGCTTTTATGAAATTGTGGCAAAACCGTGAAAAGGTAGAGTTCAGTAAAGCAAAACCATGGTTGTTTACTACTGGATATAACGCGATGATAAATTTCGTTAAAAAGAGAGGGAGACAACAGAGAATGGATGAGGGAATGGAAATACCTTATGAATCCAAAAACAGGTTTGAACTTCAGGAAGTTATTGATTTAGCACTTAGTAAATTACCTGAACAGCAAAAGTCTATTTTATTACTTAGGGACCTTGAAGGTTATAATTATAAAGAGATTGGTGATATTTTGAATTTAAACGAATCACAAGTGAAAGTGTACCTGTTTCGAGCAAGAAAAAAAGTAAAGGAGCAAATAAAAGATTTAAGCATAATTAACGCATGATTGGAAAAGAAAATATAGAGGAGAAAATTTTCGAGTATTTTGAAGGTGATCTTTCTGGCGCTGAAGCGAAAGACCTTGAGGATTTTATTCAAGCCAACTCTGAGTACCAACAAGATTTTGATGCTTGGAGAAATAGCAAAGTGGAAGCAGATCCAGTTCAGTTTAAGCACATGGATGACTTACTCGTAGAAGAAAAATCTAGCCCATTAGCTTGGTTTAAATGGGCTTCAGGTGGAGCTTTTATGTTATTGTTATCATTTGCTTCGTTTGGGATATTTGAAAAAATGGATGCTGAAAATATTACTTTAGTGGAACCTCTTCAGCAAGGTGAAACGGAATTAAATCAAATCATAAAGTCTTTAGTCGCTTCATTACCAGAAAACGAAGGGAACTTGAATTCTCATATCGTTAGCGATAGCTCGCATGAGGTTAACTCAGCTATTAGCAGCGCAGTTCTTTCGGTATTAGTAGATGAGGTAGTTACTATTTCAGATAAAATATTTTCTGAGACTACAAATAGAAAATATGCAGGGAGTCGTTATGAAGGAAGTTCTATTGAGATTAATCAAAAGTTAAACACCATAGGCGTTTTCTCAGAAATAAATATTGATAGAAAGGTAGTTATTTGCGAAAACTTCATAACGAATCAAGAAGGTGTAAGTAAAATAAATTTTGATTATGAAGATCCAAATAAGAAGGCAAATTATCCTATTTTACTAAATCTTGAAGATCCTTTTTTGAATTACAATTTAGCACATAGTTTAGAAGAAAACGCATCGTTTGCAGGAAGTGGCAATGGAATTAAAGGTGAGCTTTTATATAGAACAGAATGGCCAAGTGTAACCAGTGAAAGTTATGAGTCTCAAATAGGTTCTGTAGACTGGTATTCTAAAGCATTGAAGGGAGGTGTTGGGTTTATTTTGAATAGAGATATGATTGGTCACGGTAAATTAGGTAGTTTATCTGCGTCACTAATTTATGCTCCTAAATTTATAGTGAAAGGTATTAGTATCATTCCTTCTTTTAAATATACTTTTAATAATAAGTCAATTAGTTGGGATCAAGTAAAGAAAAATGATATCAAGGATCCAAGAAATGGAGTTTTATATGCATCTATACCACTTGTACCTGAGGGTATTAGTAGTTCAAGTTTTATTTATCATGATTTTGGATTTGGAATGTTGATTAACGCGAATAAATTTTATGCAGGAATACAGTATGATCATGTAAATTCCCCTGCTTATAGAGAAGATTTTTTTGATCAGGAAATAACAATACCTGGTAAATATAGTATCCAACTTGGTACAGACATTAAACGTAGTAATAAATCAAAATTTATTTTTAGTCCATCATTAAATTATGTAAAATACGGTAATTATAATACTCTCTGGACTAATGGTCAAGTTATTTATAACGGATTTATGTTGGTGGCGGGAGCTGCTACAAATAGCGACTTAATGTTTAGTTTAGGTTACTCAAATACTAAAGTTAGATTGGTTTATGGACTAGGTTTTTCTAAACCAGGAATATTTTCAGGCTTAGCGCCCAGTAATTATTACGAATCACATCAGTTAAGTTTAAGAGTTAATTTAAATCCGGGTAAAAGGTAGTATCATTCTTTGTATTAAGATATATGAGGTGTTTTTTTAACCTTTTAAATAAAAAAAAATACTGGATTTGATTTTTTTTAATAGTTAGAGATACAAAATATTACTAGTACTATTCGGTGCAATTTCATTTAAATCCAAATTTTTACAAGAACAAAATTTTGCCGATACAACACTAAAAATAAATTATCAAGAGAGTAAGCCTCGAATATAGTCTGAGGTCTTAAAGGCGAAAAATAAAATTCGTATTTATTAGTGGTCTAATATTATTGGATTTGGCCAATAATACCAATAGTTATATTGAACTTTTATTGTAAGATGGTTTTATTTTCAAGTTATTTTTTAAATAAAATAAGGTTTATCTTAGGTCATTTTACACAAAGGCAACATACTAGAATTAGTTTCGTCTTTTTGATGATAATTGGCTTAGTTTATGAATGAATAATTCACTATTTGCAAGGATTTAACTAATTTTAATCTTTAAATGAAGAAACTACTATTCTTATTATTTTTTCCGCTGTTGGTCATCTGTCAAAATGAGTTCAATCAGTGGCATTTTGGAAATAATATAAAGTTAGATTTTAACTCTGGATTACCATTGGTTAGTTATCAGAGTGCCCTTACAGCAACTGAAGGTGCTGCCTCAGTTGCAGATTGTGGAGGAGATTTGTTATTTTATACTGACGGACAGACAGTTTACAATAAAAACCATTCAATTATGGTTAATGGGACTCGTTTAAATGGGAGAAGTTTTTCTTACCCCAGTACTCAGGGCGCTCTTATTGTTAAACGTCCAAAAAGTGCTTCAATATACTATATTTTTACAGCAAGTGATATATATGGCATTTCTTATTCAATAGTGAATATGCAGTTGAATAATGGTTTAGGAGCTATTATCCAAAAAAACACAAATTTAAGTTCAAAACCTTCACAGAAATTGGCTGTTACTTATCATAATAATGAGGAAGATATTTGGGTAGGTACTCATTATGAGAACTCAAATCAATATGAGATGTTTAAAGTATCAAAAACAGGTGTTTCTTCTAGTAGCGTAGTCTCCCTTGTTGGTCCTAAGCATACTGGAGGACATGGAGATATGAAGTTTAATCAGCAAGGTACAAAGATAGGTGCAGTTGTGCAGGATCAAAAATTAGTTTCAGTTGCAGATTTTAATAATAGTACGGGAAAAGTTGTTAATTCATATGGAATTATAAATAAATATGGAAAGCCGCATGGAGTGGATTTTTCACCCAATGGTAGCTATATGTATATTTCGTCTTGGGGTGCAAACGGGGGGGTTTACCAATTGGCAATGGCTCAAGGAAATATTGAAGCCTTAAAAAATGGAATAAGTTTATCAGGAAATTTTGTACAATATGGATCTTTGCAACTTGCACCTGATGGTAAAATTTATATTACTAATGATGAGGCTTCTTATATTAGTGTAATTGGTTCACCAAATAACTTTGGATTTGGAGCAGGATTTAATAGGTATGGAGTTTTGGTTAATTCTTATAAGTTAAGTTGGGAATTATCAAATGTAACGCTAACAAATAGGGATATACCTGAGCCAAATGGAATAACGGCATCGGACTTCTGTTTCTCTTTTCCAACCGACTTTGGTGTTGTTTCTGAAAAAGGCGTTATTTCTGTTTTATGGGATTTTGATGATCCAGGTTCTGGGACTTTTAATAATTCAGTTGCGTATTACCCAAATCATATTTTTTCCAATGTAGGATTTTTCAACGTTTCATTAACTGTATCTACTGTTTGTGGTGTAGAATATTTTACTTTTCCGTTAACAATTGAAAAAGGACCTGAGCATAGTTTCGATGATCAAAGATATTGTATGAATACTGATTATAAGTTCCCCGGAATTCCTGTTTCTGGTGAAAGTTACTCTTGGACTCCCTCAAATGGTTTAAGTGATGCTAGTTTGTTAAATCCTGATTTTAATTCGACGGGGCTTACTGATACTGTAATTAAATATGGTTTAATATCTACATCCTCAAAGGGATGTTCCAATGAAGATTCAGTTTTAATCACCCTATTAGATTTGCCAAAAGCAGGAGATAATCAATTTCAATGTCCTGGGTTTGGAGTTTCTTTGGCATTAGGTGGGTCTGCAGAATCGGTTGTTTGGTCTCCAGATAATAATATTAACAATGTGAATTATTTATCACCTGAGATTCAAGCGCAAAGTTCAATGTATTACGTTGCTGAAATTATAGATACTAATGGATGTATAAATAGAGATTCTGTTTGGATTGAAGTAGGAGATGATTTCCCTGCTGATGCAGGACAAGGATTTGTGATTTGTTTTGGTGATACGGTTACAATAGGGGGTGAAGATTCATTAAGTAATGCAACCTATTTGTGGGGAATTGGGACAAATATCGAAAATGTCCATGCACCGTTTACTAAGGTTAGTCCTTATGGTAATGAATATTATTACCTAACTGTTTCAATAGACACATGTTCCCAATCAGATTCTGTTTTAATCCAGGTGAATAGTTTACCAGATGTTCGAATTTCACCGCAGGATACTTCTGTTTGTTTCTTGGATTCAATCACTTTCAATGCTGTTAATAGCGTTTCCTATAACTGGTTTATAGCTAATGGTTTAGTTGGTGATAATTCTAATGTGCAAATGATTGCAGATACTAGTTTTAAAATAGTAGTTGAAGGTGTGGATACAAATAACTGTGCCAATACAGATACAGCTAATTTTACTGTGCTTCAGCTTCCTGTTCCTACACTTACTGGTAATAATTCACTTTGTATAGGGGATTCAATACAACTTGAGGTTGCAGGTGGGGAGATGTATATTTGGCTTAATCAGGAGGTTTCAGGGAGTATTGATAGTGTTTTAACAGTGAGGCCTCAGGAAACAAAAAACTATAGGGTTGTTTTAATAGGTAGCAATAGCTGTCGTATAGAAGATAGTGTTGTTATTTCTGTAAATCCATTACCTGTTCTATCGATGACTTCAGATACTTTAATTTGCGAGGGAACTAATGCTGAATTATGGGCAAAAGGTGGTTTTAAATATATTTGGTCTCCAACTACATTTTTACCAAGTTCTAATTTTAATTCAGCGCAAATTTCCCCAACTAATCCAATAACTTATCAAGTTATCGGAGAGGATATTAATGGCTGTATAGATTCTTTAAATACTAGTATTTCTTTAAATGTGGTACCGGAAAGTAATTACAGTTATACTTATTTCCCGTCATGTTTAGGTTTTGAAGTTGAATTTAAAGACAGTAGTGTAAATGCAGATTCTTATCAATGGATTTTTGGAGATGGGTCCTATTCTACTGAGTTAAGTCCTTCTAATATATTCGAATTTAATAATCGAGTTAATACATCTCTAGTAGTTGGTAATAATAAAGTTTGTTTTGATACTTTGACTACTTTATTTAATTGGAAAAAAATTGGTGATTTTATAGATGTTTTCACTCCAAATATAATTACACCAAATGGTGATGGAATTAATGATTGCTTTGCAGTTAAAGTGCCTGCTGAGTTTGAAGGTTGTGTTGAGTACGAAATTTATAATAGATGGGGATTAAAAGTATATGATACTAAAGAATTTTCTTTAGGATTCTGTGGAAATAACGCTTATAATAATAAACCTTTAGCTGAAGGAACTTACTTTTATAGTTTGTCCATTAAGGATTATCAAATTAATGGATTCGTTACGATTAGTAAATGAGTTTTTTTGAAACAGTAAATTCTTTTGTTCCTTTTGACCAGTCATAGAAACCTTCTCCAGATTTTTTACCAAGTTTTCCTGCGGCAACCATTTTAACTAATAAAGGGGAAGGAGCATATTTAGGATTTCCTAAACCTTCATGTAAAACATTTAATATTGCCAAACATACATCTAGTCCAATAAAGTCTGCAAGTTGCAGTGGGCCCATTTGATGTGCCATACCTAGTTTCATTACTGTATCAATTTCTTCAACTCCGGCAACTCGCTCTTGTAATGTAATTATTGCCTCATTAATCATTGGCATAAGAATTCTATTTGCAACAAATCCAGGTGCATCATTTACGACTACAGGTATTTTCTCCAATTGCTCACTCAGTTTTTCTATTGCCTCGCATACTACAGAGGAAGTTGAATATCCTTTAATTATTTCAACCAATTTCATTAAAGGAACTGGGTTCATAAAATGCATTCCAATAACTTTTTCAGGTCTATTTGTAACAGCGGCAATTTTAGTAATACTTATGGAAGAGGTATTACTTGCTAAAATTGTTGAAGGGAGACAATACTTATCAAGTTTCCTGAAAATAGCTAATTTTATCGCTTCATTTTCAGTTGCAGCTTCGATTACTAAATCAACATTTTTTATCGCTTCTATAAAATCAATAGAAGTAGATATGTTGTTAATTGTTGCTTTTTTTTCTTCTGAGGTTATTTTTTCTTTTTTAATTAATCGATCTAAATTCTTACCAATTGTGTCTAAGCCATTTCTTATTGCTTCTTCAGACACATCAACAAGTGTTACGGAAAAACCATGCTGAGCAAAGCAATGTGCGATACCATTACCCATAGTTCCGGCACCAATTACAGCAACGTTTTTCATAATTAATAAAATTAGATGTTTTTGAGCTCTAGTAAATTTTTTTCCATCGCTTCTATAGATATCTCCTTATATTTAGGAGGAACTAAGAATTCAGAATCTTGAATATCTTCCTGTTTAACTTCAACAGCTGTGAAGTGCATAATAACATTAAAACGTTCAACTCTATATTCCATTAGTACTCCCGGAATAACATTAAAAGGAGTACACCAATTAGGGTCTTTTAATAAAATGTCTTTCGTGTACCAAAGGTTGTAGGAATAAGGATCGCCAGGACTATCAACGTGTACAAGTGCTTTATAGCATAAAAATCCAATTATAGATTTTGTGTCTGGTAATAATTCAATTGTGTGAGGGGGTATCTTTTCTAATAATTGCTTAATTTGATTGGTACCCC
>MDTF01016766.1_pt1 | contig 24871 bp, 19 predicted proteins | sample 811191 | NCBI WGS metagenome assembly MDTF01 (sample SAMN05326649, study PRJNA326480) | marine metagenome | isolation source: seawater | place: Southern Ocean | collected 2011
AGGTTTATGGATACTCCAGAAAACCTTAACGAAAACAGGCTCTTTTCAATTCAACAACAGTTAATCCGAACATAGCCAACTGAAAATATATCTGTGGATTTCAACGACATTGAACTTTTGCACATTAAAATCGCATATGAACTGGCTTACCATCACTTTGGCAGAGGGTATATGGCTGATCCCGTTGCCAATTTACTTAGGTTGGCACTACTTGAGCAAAATATAGGAAGTGAAATTAAATCTCAGATCCCAATGGATAATGACCCTTTTTGTAATTTTATAGACGATGAGCACCATTGGGTAATCTTCATGCTCTGCGGGTGCTATGTTAAGGCATTTGGGTTTAGTTCTTTTATCCAGTTTGTCTCAGAAGGAAGCCAATTTTCCTCTACAGAGGGAGCTGTATACAAGTTTTGTTATAAAACAAAAACTTATTGTAGTAGTGAGCTTGCGACTTTACTTAAAGATCGGCAGCACTAAAAAACGGCTGCTGTTGGTCTATTAATGCCTGTTAAGGGTCGCTGTAGGGCATTTCCGTACGTATATCGGAAGTTTCATATTCTTTCCGATAAAAACACAGAATATGGTTTTTCACGGAAACGGGTGTTACTATGAATTCAAAGTAATAAGATGTTCTTTTTCAGGAGGTTTAGGTTAGCGGTTGGTGGCGGAGGTTCGAATCCTCCAGCGCTTGTTTTGTTCTCAGTTGTCTGTCTTGTGTTGGTGGTCTTTTCGTACTTGAAGAATCGCTTGCTAACAACATTGGACTCAAGCCACAACCTTGAGAAGGGGGATAACACTATGAGAAAAGTAACAACATTTGCAAAATGCTCTGTCGCTTCAGTAATTGACGTAAGTCAGGCACTGGGAACAAGTCTTGTGGCCTTTGGTGGGCCGCTAACCTAAACCCCCTATTAATGGAAGAGAAAGTCTATGGCTGTAATAACGAAGAAAGATGAAAAGATATCAGCTACAGCTAATGTGCTTGGTGGGCAACCTGACCCAGAAGCGTTCGTCGAAAAGTTTAAGAAGTTATACCCAAAAGATTGGGCCCGGATAGAAAAGAACTATCGAGATCATGAGAGGAAAACTAAACCAGGCAAGTCTCACCCCATGCCTGAGCCTAAACAATATTTAAAAAATGCATTAAATGTTTGGCTTAAGAGTCAGAAATGAAACATAACCAATTAAGTTCGCTCCCGTTGGTCGCCGGACCTCGCTACGCTATCTCGGCCCGCTTATTGGGGCGTTGGTATGACTCCCTTTGTCAACCCTGAACGAGTCTATCCCTGACACTGTTTTAGTCCATAATTAGTTGTATTTCTCACTCAAAATAAATGAGCTAACGCACCGGATAAGGCAGTCAATTCGTCGACGGCGTCGCTTCAATGCCTTCACCTGAGCGAACATCAGTATCAAGGTTCAAAGCTGTAAGTGTCACTACATCTTCCAATGCATAAGTATTCAGCTTGGAATCCCTGTCAGACATGTCAAAACCACAACCACTGCACAGAATAAAACTTGTAATAAACTATCGGCCAAACTAAACTACACATCTATTGCACTTAGTGCATTAATATTAAACTGAAACTATAAACATAAAGAGCCTGATACTTAAGGGTTTCACTCACTCACTCACTTATACTAAGTTATTTCTATAATACATAAGGATTCGAACTCCACCGTTCCGGCCATTTCTCGAAAAGATAAGAAGTGTTGTTCGATTTGTCACTCTACAAGTGGCACTAAACGCTGAGTCATTCTAGGTTTGTCTGGTTTATTTAAAGCGAACTGAATATCACCAAGTTCTGCAAATGCAATTTTCTTTTTGGCTCGAGTGAACGCAGTATATAGCCAACGTTTTGTGCATACCGATGACTTTTCGCATACTACAACCACTATATCAAAACCTGCCCCTTGGCTTTTATGTCCTGTTACCGCATATCCCAGTTGAGGTCCTGAATTTACGAAATCGTCATAAGACAGAGTGATCGAACCAATTCTCTCCATGTTCAAATGGATACCTTCAGCATCATGTTTTACGAAAATGCCGAAGTGGCCATTTAAAATACCCAGTTTGTGGTTATTTTTAGTAAACAGTAGCCGGTCATTCGAGTAAATTTGATTACCCAAGAATGTGAATATACTGAATCCACTTTTTACTCGCAGCCTTTGTATACGGCGATTTATTTTTGACGCCGTTGCATTAGTCGGGCATAAAACCATAGCTCCATGAATTAATGCATAGGCTGCAATATCGTCTAGGTTTGGTTTAATTATATCGACATGTCTGTTTGGAGAAGGTTTAAAGCCAGCCAATATAGCATTCGCGGCGTTAGCAATTTCATCGGATTCCGCTCGGAAAACCTTTGTCAATTTGGCGGTTGGAAAGTATGAAATGGCTTGTTCAAAAAACCTTCCATAACCAACAGCTGAAAGTTGATTGCGGTCCCCTACAAAAACTAGTTTCAGCTTATCCAACCTAAGCTTGGAAATATAATACAACTCTTGAACACCAAGCATACTCGATTCATCTACAACAAGCAGAGTATCGGGAAGTACTTTAATATCGCCATTTGAAACACCGTAACGCAATTTAGCTAAAGTGTACGCTTCAGAATTGCCTGTGGCTTCGATGATTCTATCGACAGCGATACCGCTCAATGCGGTCCCAATTACGTTGAATCCAGTAAGACTCTTATAAATCCAACTTATTGCATTTATCACTTCCGTCTTACCAACGCCTGCGCCTCCTGTTATACAACTAACATTATTGTTAAGCGCTAAATGAACGGCAATATCTTGCTCCTGAGTCAAAGCTATTCGATTTATCGTTTTGAATAGCTCCAGCCTTCTCGTTATCTCATAGTCATGAAATCTTATTGATCGATTAGCAGTTATTTTCGTCAGAAATTGTCGAATCGAAGTTTCCATTTCATAAAAAGCAGGATTTGTAATATAACCACTGTCGAAAATGATGGCTTTTGTCTCGATACCGATTGATAAAGCCAGTTCTCCATCTACTTGATAATACTCGGCTTGCTCAACAAATTTATCTCGATGCATCAGGCTGCTAGCAGTTTGCTCTTGGTAATTCAGCAGGATTTCATTGCTCAACGCACTGATTCGACGTCGGTCGTTCATTGGGAGTTTTAAACTTTTGGCAATCTCATCGGATGCATCAAACCCAACAATTGGCACAAGCTCGAATGGGTCATCTTCTATACGCTTGACAGAAGATTCCCCAAATACAGTCAACGCAGAGTGAGCACTCTTAAACGACAAGCCAAGTTGCATCAGTGCTAAAATCAGCTCATTTTCAGTCTTGTAAGACTGCCAGAACTCTATAAGCCTATCGGCTAGCGACTTTCCAATGATACCTTCAAGTTCAGTTGAGTCAGAACAAACTAAGGCATCCAGAAATCGGTGAGGATCACGATTAAAATGCATTTCTAATTTATTAAGTTTCTGACTCCCCAATCCCTGTATTTGGTTTGTTCTCTGTTTTCGTAGGAACTGAAAGATGTCATGCTCATCTACACAACATAGTTCCCAGTCTGACGCATCAAGGATAAAACCGTATTCACCTTTTCTAACAACTCCCCTAACTTCAATTAAATCACCAAGTCCAGGGGCGTCTATTTCGGATGGAACGTATACCTCTCGACGTTTGTTATAGAAGCTTCCGTTTATCCTAAGCTTTTTGTAGCCTGGAGAAACGGAAGTAACAACCAAGCGGATTGTTACCCATCGATTAGCACTCAACTTAATTCCTCAGAATCATCAAACAAGACTATTTTATAACCCGAAGAGATATAAGCATCAGCTTCGTTTTTTTGACTAAGTGTCCTTTCTAACTTTTTTATTTCATAGACCAACGAGTTGTTTTTTGCTTCTGCACGAAGTAGTAACGACTCTAACCTGTGAATTTCTCTGTACTGCTTATCAAGGATTTTCTTGAGCGCTTTTAAATCAGGGCTATCACTCTGTCGAACAAAACTCTCATGCACTAAATCGGAGTCAAGTCCTATATGCTTAATAGCCCAATTCAGAATATTAATAGTATCTTTCGCACCACGCTCCTCGTCGAGAGCTTGTCGGTCAAATCCCGCTAGTTCTGCCAAAAGTGACTTATTGACATCCAATGTGTTCTTTCGAGCTGGGAGCTTATGCCCGTTCTCTATAGCTGATTTAAGAAAAGCGACTAACTTCATCGCATTATTACTCTTTGCAGTTTGAAGCGTTAGTTGAGTCAGCTTATTTTGCTCCATACTTCGCACCCGATTTATTCAAATACCTAACGAACTCTGCAAGATATTTACTATCAGCAATTTTTTTTGGTATTGCTCCCAGCCCATCATCAGCAAGAATGACTTTTGAACTACCATTTTCATTTCTCAGGCCAATACCAAATCGCTGATCTTCCAAGTATTGCAGCAATAGATTTAACGCGTGAGCAGTATATTCAAATTCCTTTTGAAAAGTACTTTCCTGCTTTTCCTCAGTTATTCGAACTGAATCTTCAGGTTTATTAAAAACAAACCCCGATTCCTTGTAATCATCACTCAGATAATAAGTAATTTGAGCTTTTGCGTCTTTTAACGCTGCCGAAGTTCTGTCTAGCTCTCCCTTTAAACTGCTAATTTCTGCATCCTTTGCTTCGATTAGCTGTTCAAGCTGACTTGTCGAATAGTGACCCATTGAATCAGAAGATAAAAACAAGCTTCTTTTCTGAAATTCGTCTTTCAATTTTTCAACGTAAACTTGTTGACGAGTAATTGTTGTTCTATGACATCCTAAATACTCGCAACAGTCAGCTAACAGGTCTTCAAAGCGATCAAATTTCATACGCTTTGACAGGGAACTAATAAACTCCTCAATTGCATCTAGCTTTGCTTGTATACGATTTTGTTGAAATGACTTGAAGTTATTCGTACCTTTTTTAGCTCCCATTAGTGAGCCCTTGCAATTGAGGGAGTATTTCCGATTTACTCAATTCATCAAAAGTCAGTTTATTTTTACGCATAATTGCAGCTATGTGACCGGCAACAACGTCAATATCGCTGAAGCTCTCTTCACCAAATTGAACGCCACCATGTACAAATCTTCTCGCTGCTATTTCAACTTTTGCTAAAAAGTCCCCAGATGTGAATTGTGGGTAAGCTTTGGCGTCAATAAGACGAGATAGAAAACTCTGAATTTCATCTTCGCTATCTAGAGAAATTTTAAATGCATTTCTTAGTAAGTCTGGATCTCTACATACATACTCTCCCTGTGCCAAATCTTTTTTAGCATGCTGCTCAAGTGTATTTATGATAAAAACACAAGCAGATATTTCCAATCTATCATTTGTCAGCCGGTCATTTATGCTTTCTATGGTTTGTGAAGAAACATTCCGATTTATCGCATTTTTCAAGACTCTTTGCTTGTTTTTTGATTCAAATTGTAAGCTTCGGGCCTTGGCTTTCAGTCCTGGAATGTGATCAAGTCCGAACATTGCGATAGGACATATAGCACATCGTCGTTCTTCTTTGATAATGTCTAAAACCTCAACAGGACACATTCCTCCAACAGGGCAAATAGAGTCATCATATACAGCGACATCTGTTTTATTCTGAGATTTCCTATAAATTTCAATACCATCTTTGCCACTATAGTCCCCCAAATCTGGAATTTTTATTGAGATCAAGTGCTGAGACTTTATTGCGTCTTCAGTAGACGTATTAATAGCATCTCTCATAGCCGATCCTAAAGCGCTTGGCTTAATCGCATTATCACCTTGCAAAACCTTACTTTGTTGTTTTAGTTCTTTAAATGTCAGACCTTTTCTTATTGCTTTGTCTGCGGCTTCTAATCTTTCGAGTCGGTCTTGTTCATATTCTCCCTTTGCATAATGATCAACCATTCCTTCTACAGACCAACCTTGTTGCTCCATGAGAACTGCATTACTGACGTGAAAACGCCTCATTACGGTAAACGTATTACGCATAGCATGCGGAGTGTGGACCGGGCGATAGACTATTTCCGATGCTACTGATTCATATTTATTCCCATTGGTTTCGACATATTTTGTATACATTAACTTGGGATCACGAGGGTTGTCTTTGCGCCCTTCTTTTCTTCGGCAATCAATATAAACGAATCGATGACAATCCTCACTTTTCCCCTCGGAACGACAAAACTTGTTGTACTCCGAATCAACAAACTTCATAAATTTCAACCAATATTTTTGATACACACTGTCATTAAACGGTTTATTCTTTTGAGGGTTATTAAAGAGAGGAACAATACCTTCTGGGTAGGTGATATCGTTATCATTACCTTCATATGGAATACGTATAGGCTCTTTGGGTATTTGCTTTAATTGAAACTGCTTTTCAAGCAAAAGCGTTTGAAATACGTACGAAGGTATCGCCACTTCTCTATGTGGATTAGTCTTATCTACAGTGACGTGCAAATTAGAATAATACTGTTCTGTTGAAAAATTAAATTGATCAAAGAGCGTAATATCCAACCACTGTGTATTTTGTATACGGCTACCAATATGCATCGCTGAACGGAGAATTCTAAATACGCTGTTAAAGGCATAAATTCGCTTCTCTCCGTTATCATCAAGCTCGAGAAGACTTAACAATGAAGGTATAGAAGTAACTGGCAGCACTTTGCCATATACTTTCAGCTCGAAGTTTTCCCCCCAGTCAGTGGGGATAATCATTCCCTGATTCCTAGTGAGCTCTCTTCTAAACGTTAATCCATCAATAGTCCCTTTGAGTATCGATTGTTGTATTCTATAATTTACACGCTCAAATTCATCAAATGCAGCTAATATAAAAGGAATAACCTTTCTAGGAAAGGCAACTTTATCAGTGGGGCGTCGTCCTCCAGATCCTTCTTTGTCGTAGTCTTTGATAATGGGATTATGGAATGATTTATCTATGAGTAAGTCATTGAAACTTTCTGCATCGGAATGCTCTGCAATAACGTAATCAAAAAAGTCACTACATTCATTTACAAATGATGATAACGATATTTTTGTTCTCCTAAGTTTGAAAAACTCCTTCAGTGTTAATGGAGGCTCAGGCTTGTTTATGGCTGACTTTAGTGGTTCATTTGACCAAAAAGCCCACCTTTTAAAATCTGAGACTTTGTAAGGGACAAGTATGTCTGGATGATTATTTATTTCTTGGTACCAAGGTATATACAGAAGTATATAGTCTAGCAATATTCTCAAATAACCACGCCGCACCTTATTGGTAGTAGTAGAGAAACCTTTAGCAAGCTGATAAGCGTCGTAATACTCAATAGCACTTATCCAATTAGAAAACCGTGGATAAATTTTGATATGTTCACGACCAGGATAGATATCTTGTTCATGAAGGAAACTCCACCAGTTCTCATTATTTATTGTGCGCTTTTGAATACGAGTGGTATGACGAGGTAGCATTCTCACATACGCGTTTATTTGATTCGTTTCAGCCAACTGTTTGAGATTTTGATATCGAAGATTACGTTTATCATTGCCATAACGCCTTTGTTTTTCTTCCTTTCCAAATGCTTTATAGTCAGAATGGTATTTAGTTAACTGTCCAATATCGAGAGAGACTATATGTCCCGTTTTATCTGTACCAATAGCTGTAACAAACGTTTTAAAAGCCTCAAAATTGGCATTAGAATACTGACATTCTTCAATATCTAAAGCTGCCTTTAACAACGCAGAGAAATTAGTTTTAGTATACTTTGCCTTATACCCTGACCGAACAGCATCCCATACCTCTTGTAGTGAAACATCCTCCAAACATTTCCAATCAGTAATCAAAGCTAGTCGCTGTGTTTCGTAGTTGAACCTCTTATCAGAACAAATAAACGCCCAAAGTTTATTTGGAATTAGTGCAGTATGGTCAAAGGTAATTAAACGCAAGAAACTCTTATTAAATCGCCACGATAGAACTAGATCACCGTGACCCCATAGACATAAAAAAAGGAGCCCACATCCCTCTCGAAAGCTACTAAAATGCCGTTCAGTGGGAAAAGAAACATCGAGGATTCTTTCAAGATCTTTCTTTTCCACTGGCTCTACATACAATGCCGTATATAGCTCTCGCAACACCTCTTCATCAAAGCGAATCTGAGTAGCATAGAATTGAAAAGCGTTGCGACCAATATAATCCAATCTAGCAAGTGATGAGTAATTATCCGGCACAGTTCCTCTTTCATTTTCCAACTTAGACAGAATTTTACTTAACCGCCTAGCAAACTTTGCTGGGAATAATTTATCATCTATGACAATTAGCTCTTCAGAAGTATTGATCACTTCTACACCCTTTACAATTTAAATTAAAAATCAACAACTTACCTAGAAATCAAAATGGCGCGTAGGCAAACAGGATTTGAGTTCAACTGATTCAGTCAGTTTCATCGCTTTATCCAAATGCCATTTTGCAATCATGTAAATCAAACCTTCTGGTTGTTCACCTCGTAACTGTCTGTCTAAAATTTCCATTTTCATCAGAACCTTGTCTTCTTTCTGTCGTGAATATATTAATGTTGAAAGTGGTGATGTGTGTCCCATCATCAGTTGTATTTCTGAATCTGGTAAGCCTATTTCACCGCGTTCGAGGTCAGGAAAGTCATTTTTAAGAAATACGCCGTAGAGATGGCGGAGTGAGTGCAAAGTATGCTCTAGATCTAAACCAATTCGATTTTGAGCTGCACGGAATGCTTCATTTAGCGTTTTGTTTTGAGCCTCAAATAGTGGTTGCCCATATTCATCTTCAGTTTCTTTAAGAAAAACTAATCCATCTGAAGAAAATGGTGGTTGGTATTTTAGCTTTAAAAGCGCATCAAATAGGATATCTTTTAAAATTGGAATTAGATAAACATTAGCAGTCTCACGCCCCTTCCACGCTAATCTGTGCGAACTATGATAATCGTGCGAGCCTCGCAAATTGTTAGGATCTTCAATACGTATGCGTTTATTTTCGAAGTCTACTAAATCCCATTTCAAAACGAGTGCTTCGCTTTGTCTGAGGCCTCCTCCCGACATTAAAGCCCAAAACGCTCTGTCACGAACGTTTTTGGTATGTAACAGTAATTCTTCAATGTGTTCAATTGGAAAGTCTTTCGCTGAGCCTTTCCGTCTGATTTGAGATATGCCTACTTGCTGTAGACGTGAACCTCTTCTAAATTTTTTAATTTTTCTAAGATTTGCCCCCAGAATTGAATTCTGCTGCATTCGCTTAATTTCGTGCCTAGATACCGTCTTTTCGCTCTTTAGTGCTGCAAAAAGCTCGGCATTAACATCAAGCTTTTCACCTAATACTTCGGCGGCATAACGCTTAGTATTTTCAGCGAGGTCTACAACGAACTCCAAAAAATAATTTATTGCCGCCAGCGCTTCACTAGTTGATTTAACTGGCTTACGCCCAAGTGAATGGGCAACTTGCTTTAAGTACAACTTGCTACTTTTTTCTGCTTTCTCTAAAAATTCTGGGTAATCACGAACGACCTCATTCAAGACACTTTCTTCTGGAATAATGTCAGAAAGTAGTACACCACACTCAATTAAGTAATCTATGAAGCGAGCTACATGCCCTCGGTATGCAACTCTAGTTTTTTGTGATGCGTATCGGTCAAATAGCCTGTCTTGATATTGCGTAAAAACATCGATAGGCATTGAATCAGAGGACTCTCTCACATCAATCAGTCTCGATTTTCCATTGGGCATTTGAACTAAAAGACAATTTTTCATTAAACCAATATTTGTGCACCATTTTAATACTGCAAATATAGACGATTAAAAATTAAACATCAATGATCAATGCAGCATTCAAATACCGCACTTTCACTTGACTCAATGACAAACGCCATACAACATAAATGATGTGATATTTAGTCGTAAAACCTTTGAGCGGACACGCTCTTAGCTTCCTTTCCCTATTGATTAATAAGGTAAAATAATGAGTTTCAAGCTCAAGGATATCGCCGACATCCGCCTTGGGCACCCCTTTAGAGGCTCTATAGAGGGTGACGAGTGTGGCGATGTTCATGTAGTTCAAATGCGCGATACCAATGACTCAGGCGAAGTGGATGGTTCGAACTTGGTGAGAACATTTCTAACCGGGCGTAAAAAGCCGGATTGGTTGCAAAAAGGCGATATTTTGTTTGTCGCAAAAGGCGCAAATCATTATGCAGCGATTGTTGACGATGGCGTGTTACCTGGACGATCGGTGTGTTCACCCCACTTTTTTTTAGTGCGGATAAAACCTAAGAAACATGTCGTTGCTTTACCTGCTTTCATCGCCTGGCAGCTCAACCAAATACCGGCGCAACGGTATTTTTTTAATAGTGCTGAGGGATCGCTTTACGTCAGTATTCGAAAGCAGGTACTTGAAGATACTCCCTTGGTGTTGCCCAGTATAGAAAGGCAGCGTCAATTAATCTCAATGCAACTATGTGCATTAAACGAGAAAAAAACATTGCAAAGATTGATTGAAAATCGACAACAACAAATCAATGCCATAGCAAAAAATGAATTAGAGCCGTACAGCGGCACAGGCCGAGTTTAGGAAAATAAATGACAGATTCAGCAAACAACCCAAATGAAATCATTGAACAGGACACCATTGTTCAATCGGACGTTAACAAAGCTGTATGGGCCGCCTGTGACACGTTCAGAGGCGTTATCAGTGCCGATACATACAAAGACTTCGTGCTTACCATGTTGTTTCTCAAATACATCTCTGACGTATATCGCGATGAGTACAACAAGCTAACCGAGCAGTATGGCGATAACCCAGACCTCATCAATGCAATGATGGGTAAACAGCGCTTTGTGTTGCCAACTGGAACTAGCTTTTGGGATTTACACGAGCAACGTCATCAGGCTGGCAATGGCCAACGCATAGATCAAGCACTTCACGCGATTGAAGAAGCCAACGGTGGCAAACTAAAGAATGTGTTTCAGGACATCATGTTCAACACAGATAAGCTAGGTCCAGAAAAACAAAAGAACGAACTGCTACGTCATCTGTTAGAAGATTTTGCGAAAGATTCGTTAGACTTTCGCCCAAGTCGAGTAGGCGGATTAGACGTAATTGGTAACGCTTATGAATACCTGATTAAGCACTTTGCCGCTGGCAGCGGCCGCTCCGCAGGAGAATTCTATACACCACCAGAAGTATCCGACTTACTGGCAGCAGTGCTAGACCCGCAAGAAGGCGACCAAATATGTGACCCGGCTTGCGGCTCAGGTTCTTTGCTAATGAAGTGTGGCGCAATCGTGCGCAAGAATTCAGGGTCTAAGAAATACGCCCTATTCGGACAAGAAGCCATCGGTTCGACCTGGGCCCTAGCCAAAATGAATATGTTCCTTCATGGCGAGGATAACCACCGCATTGAGTGGGGTGACACTATCCGTAATCCGTTGTTAAAAGATAAAGACGGTTCAGGCTTACTGCATTTTGATGTAGTGACGGCCAACCCTCCCTTTAGCTTAGAGAAATGGGGCTTTGAAGACGCAGGCAATGATCCTTATGGTCGCTTTAGAAGAGGTATTCCACCCAAGACCAAAGGTGACTATGCCTTTATCAGCCATATGATCGAAACCCTAAAGCCTGATACGGGTCGCATGGGCGTTGTGGTTCCTCATGGCGTACTTTTCCGTGCATCATCTGAAGGGAAAATTCGTCAGCAACTGATAGAAGAAAACCTATTGGATACCGTTATAGGCTTGCCAGAAAAACTCTTTTTTGGTACGGGTATCCCAGCAGCCATCCTCATTTTCAAAAAGCACAAAACTGATAACAACGTACTGTTTATCGATGCCAGCCGTGAATTCAAACCTGGCAAAAACCAAAACCAGTTAACACACGACAATATTCAAAAGATCACCGACACCTACAAAGGTCGTAAAAGCGTTGCCAAGTATTCTTACATTGCGAGCTTTGATGAAATTAAAGAGAACGACTTTAACCTCAATATCCCTCGCTACGTGGATACCTTCGAAGAAGAAGCAGAAATCGACTTGGTTGCAGTGCGTAACGAACGTGTTCAACTGAAGAGCGAACTTCAAACCCTTGAAGCAGAAATGGAAGGCTACTTAAAGGAGTTGGGCTATGGTGCCTAATGGATGGAATTTCAAAACACTAGATGAACTGGCAATTGTTGAACGTGGAAAATTTTCAGCTCGTCCAAGAAATGACCCCAGATATTATGGTGGTTCAATTCCATTTGTTCAAACTGGTGATATAGCAAGTTCGAAGACTTATTTAACCGATTACTCACAAACATTAAATGAAGAAGGATTGAAAGTGAGTAAGCTTTTTCCAAAGAATACAATTTTGATAACTATTGCAGCTAATATAGGAGATACGGCAATTACATCTTTTGACGTTGCGTGTCCCGATAGTTTAGTTGCTATTCAGCCAGTTGCCGAAAAAGCTGATACTTATTGGTTGAAGAAAATACTCGAAACACGAAAAACTGAACTTGATGGTCAGGCAACACAAAATGCCCAGAAGAACATAAATCTTCAGGTGTTGAAGCCGTTAAATATACTTACACCTCCAATAGAAGAGCAGCGCAAAATCGCCAAAATCCTATCCACTTGGGATAAAGCGATTAGCACCACCGAGTGCCTAATCGACAACAGCAAGCAGCAGAAAAAAGCCTTGATGCAACAACTGCTCACAGGCAAAAAACGCCTACTTGATGATTCAGGTAAACCATTTGAGGGTGAGTGGGTATGGTCTAACTTAGATACAGTGTGTGATGTCAAGGGTGGGAAGAGACTTCCAAAAGGCAATTCACTAACCGAAATACCAAATAATCATCCTTATATTCGTGTCGCAGATATGTATATGGGAGGTGTTGATACCACGAACATTTTGTATGTCCCGCTAGATATTGTCTCATCAATAAAGAACTATACGATTGCCAAGGACGATCTTTTCATTACAGTTGCAGGTACGTTGGGGATTGTAGGTGAAGTACCTGCAATTTTAGATGGTGCAAACCTTACTGAAAACGCAGATAAATTGACCAATATCTCCTGCAATAAGAAGTTTCTACTTTATGTACTCAAATCACCAATCATCCAACGCTATGTGGATGCAGAATCCACTCAGAATGCTCAACCAAAATTAGCGTTGACTAGGATTAGAAGTTTTAAGATCCCATTGCCCTCGTCAGAAGAACAACAACGAATAGCCACTGTGCTGACAAATCCAGATAAAGAAATCGAATTATTAGAACAGCAGTTAGCTGATTTGAAGCAAGAGAAAAAAGCACTAATGCAGCAACTCTTAACGGGTAAGCGCAGAGTGAAAATAGACGATAAGGAGAGCGCATAATGTCAAAAGGCAAAAATCAACACGTAGTGAAACACCCTGATGGCTGGGCAGTGAAAGGTGCGGGAAATAGCAAAGCTACAAAGGTTACCAATACACAACAAGAAGCCATAGTTAGAGCTGAAGAGATAGCCAGAAACCAACAGTCAGATACAAAAATACATGGAAGGGACGGCAAAATCAGAGCGGGCAATAGCTACGGCAGTGATCCGCACCCACCAAAAGACAAAAAATAAGGACGTTTATGACTACTTCGGAAATGTTTTCGAGTTTTTTGAGCAATCTCGCTATTGATAATGGTGCGTCAATTACTTCTAAATACGAAGAAATCACATCTGCCCTAAATAAAAAGTTTAGGGACACCGAATCAAAAACAGCCAACAGTTTGCAGGTCGGCTCATATGGGCGCTGGACTGGAATTAAAGGCATTTCCGATTTAGACATGCTTTATATCATGCCCGCATCTAGATGGGCTGATTACGAAAATAGCAAGCAATCCAAGTTATTAGACGATACTAGAGATGCAATCAAAGCAAGATATCCTTCAACCACTGTAAAAAAGGACCGATTGGTTGTTCAAGTTGTTTACAACAATTTCATGGTAGAGGTTCAGCCTGTATTTGAACAAAGCGATGGTAGTTTTAAATATCCAGACACATACAATGGCGGCAGTTGGAAGATCACCAAACCTCGAGACGAAATAAGAGCAATGAAAGAATTTGTTGCTCAGAAAAACAAAAATCTTCGAAAACTATGCAAAATGGCTAGAGCTTGGAAAAACAAGCATGGGGTCGGTATGGGGGGATTACTAATTGATACCCTGGCATATAACTTTTTGAAATCCAGAACCGATTACGACAACCGTTCAACGGCGTGTTATGACTGGATGTGCCGAGACTTTTTTCTTTACCTCTCAGAAGAACCAGATAAAGATTACTACCTCGCTCTAGGCAGTAATCAACGAGTAAGCGTTAAAAGTAAGTTTCAACGCAAGGCGAAAAGAGCGTATGAACAGTGTTGTGATGCTATCGCCGCTGGCGAAACTAGTTCAGCAAACAAGAAATGGAAAAAAGTGTTTGGTCGCCCATTTCCTGCTGCCCAAACTGAAGCTAAAGCAGTCAAGGCTTATCGCGATACTGAACAATTTATCGAAGACCTTTACCCATTAGATGTTCGATTCAACTTAAAGCTTGAATGTGAGGTATCACAGAATGGCTTTAGGGTCGAATTACTTCGAAATATGCTTTCCAGACGGCTAAAACTTTCACCTTCTAAAAGACTCGATTTTTACGTCACCGAGATAGATGTTCCTGGTGAATTTACCATGAAGTGGAAAGTGTTAAATCGCGGAGCTGAAGCTGAGCGCAGGGACTGTATCAGAGGGAATATTGTTACTGATGAAGGGTACAGAAAGAAGCGAGAGAGCACCAGTTTCGCTGGTGAACATATAGTTGAATGTTATGCAATTCAAAATGGCGTTGTAGTGGCTAAGGATAGGATTCACGTACCAATCCAGTGAGGTATTTATGGAAAAAAACAATTTACAAAAACACATTGCAGAAACTGGTTATAACGTCGGTTACAGCGCAAAACTCCACTTTGCTAGTTTTGAAATGATAGAGAAGCTGCCTGGGCTGATTAGCTTTCTATCAACGGCTTTCGGTATATATGCGTTGGCGTTTTCTGAGTTATCCACCAAATTCATGTCATGCACACTCTTGGTACTAGGCCTTATCGGTTTATACATAACGATGAAAAATGGTGAAAAAGCTAATTATGAAGAGAAAGGTAAGCTATTAACGGACCTATTCAATGAACTGAAACATCTCTTGACGGAAGCAGAACAAACATCATCAGATCCGAATGATATAAAACGTAAACTTCAGGATATTGAGTCTCGGTACAACAAGAGTTGCGCTTCTCACCATGTGATGTTCGCATCGTGGTTTGCACACTATAAGTTTTTTTGGGAACAACAAACTGAATGGATTGAAAAACAGCGTCCATTTGGCTTCTTTAGAGATAAAGTTCCATTAACGCTTTGGTTTTCACTCATCGTTTTAATGCTCTTAATTGCCTTTAATTACACGAGTTTGCTAGACGCTTTTTGCCACCATCTGAACAATAACGGTGGCAGCTAATGAAAGTCACTCATGTAAATTTCAAAGAAGAATTTAGCGCAAAAATTCCCGCTTTAGCACTTCTTAGCAATCTAGGATATGAGTTTATACCTCCAACTCAGTGCGAGCTGTTGCGCGGTAATCAGCTATCAAAGTCCGGAAAAAGCTCATCGCAAGTCATTTTGCAGTCTGTGATGAGAAGCTTTCTTGCCAGACAGTATTTTTCTTTTGCCAGTAAATCGCACCTGTTATCTGAAGATGCCATTGACAAAGTAATGCATGAGCTAAGCCCTGCAATGAATTTAGGGTTACAGGGTGCGAATGAAAAACTCTATAACGCATTGATGTACGGGATAAGTGTCACAGAATTCATCGACGGTAAAAAGGCGTCGATGACGGTTCAGCTAATCGATTGGAAAGAACCGAAAAACAATAGCTTTCACTTTACCGAAGAGATGGTTGTGCAAAATGCTGAGGGTACAGGAAATCGCATTCCCGACATCGTATGCTTTGTAAATGGCCTTCCCTTTGTTGTTATTGAAGCAAAGCGACCAGACTCTAAGAAAGAAGGTAAATCCACCTGTTTTGAAGCGATATCTCAACATATTCGCAATCAGAAACAAGGTGAGATACCTCACCTTTATGCTTTCAGCCAACTGCTATTGGCGGTTAATGGTTACGATGGGTTGTATGCCACGTGTGGGACACCGGAAAAGTTTTGGGCGAAGTGGAAAGAGGAAACGATTCCTGAGGCAGAATTTGTTCGTTTCAAAAATAAAAAGCTGGAATCTGACAAACTTGATAGTCTTTTTGCACACCGAACCCGAGCGGCAAAAGATGACTACTTATCGCTTGTTCACGCAGGAGATTTAACGGTAACAGACCAAGATAGATTGATTGTCAGTTTACTTTCTCCTGAGCGTTTATTAGAGATGGTCCGGTTATTTGTTTTGTTCGACAAGAAAGCCGGAAAAATTGTTGCTCGCTACCAGCAAGTCTTTGGCATTAAAGCCATGCTTGAACGTATTGACACCTTTGATGAAAAAGGTGCTCGAGAAGGCGGTGTAATCTGGCACACCACTGGTAGCGGTAAGTCATTCACCATGGTGTTCTTATCAAAGGCTCTGATTTGGCTGGAGTCGTTAGCCAATTGCCGTGTAATTGTCGTCACTGACCGGGTAGATTTAGAAGATCAGCTTAGCCGCACTTTTTCTTCTGGTGGTGTACTCACCGACAGAGATAAGAAGTCTGCTATGGCGACCTCAGGTCGTCGTCTTGCTGAACAGATTGGTACGGGGAATGAACGGGTCATATTCTCTATTATCAATAAATTTGGCTCCGCGATTAAACACAAAATTTGTTTTAACGACAGCCCGAATATTCTAGTTCTGATAGATGAAGGCCATCGCAGCCAGAACGGTGAAAATAATATCCGCATGCAGCAGATGCTGCCCAAAGCGTCCTTTATTGCCTTTACTGGTACACCATTACTGAAAGACGATAAAACCGAAAATAAATTCGGCAAAATCATCCATTCATACACAATGCAGCAAGCTGTTGAAGACAAAACAGTAACTCCTTTGCTTTATGAAGAACGCATTCCTGAGCTAAACGTGAATGACAAAGCGATAGATGCCTGGTTTGACAGAAGTACAAGCAAACTCACCGACGAGCAAAGAGCAGATCTCAAACGGAAGTTTTCACAGAAAGGTCAGATATATCAAACAGAAGGGCGTATTGACCTGATTGCTTACGATATATCTGACCATTTCCAGAACTTCAAGCGTCAAGGATTGAAGGGCCAGTTGGCTTGCGATTCTAAATCCTCTGCAATTCGCTACAAAGAAGCTTTAGATAAAATAGGTAAACTAACATCTGTTGTTGCTATGTCTTCTCCTGACACCCGTGAAGGCCATGATGCCGTAGATAAGGAAAGTAAAGACGTTGTTCAAAATTGGTGGAAAAATAATGTGGGCTCGAATGACGAAAAAGCCTATACAAAATCCATTATTGAAGAATACGGGCGCGATGACGGCCCCGATTTAATGATTGTTGTCGATAAGCTGCTTACTGGATTTGATGAACCTAAAAACACGGTGCTTTATATTGATAAACCGTTGAAGGAGCATAACCTCATCCAAGCGATTGCCCGAGTTAACCGATTACACAGCAAAAAGCAGTTTGGTTATCTCATCGACTACCGAGGCATCTTGAAAGAGCTCGATACAACAATCGAAAAATACCAAGACCTCGCAGAACGCACTCAGGGCGGGTTTGATATTGACGACCTTAAAGGTCTGTATAATCGAATGGACACCGAGTATAAAAAGCTTCCGGGCCTACACAATGATTTGTGGCAGATATTTAGTGCAGTTAAAAACAAACAAGATGGCCCGGCTTTACGTCAGGTTCTTGCCCCTAAAATTGAAGATGTCGAAGGTCAGTTAGTTGATAGTAATCTGAAAAAGCGAGACGACTTTTACTCTGCTTTGACAGCATTTTCCAACTGCATGAAAGTAGCCTTACAATCAGCGACTTACTTTGAAGATAAATCATTCGAAAGTAAGCGAGAACTATTTAAAAATGATTTAAAAATGTTCGTCGCTCTTAGAAAGCAAGTACGTGAGGACGCGAACGAAACCATCGATTACGATGAATATGCCGAAGATATTAAGAGCCTGTTGGATAAGCATATCGCAGGTATTGAGATTAAGGAGCCTGACGGCGCATATTTGGTCGGTAATCTTGGGAAAAATGTTAAGCCCACTGATATGACAGATGATGAAGCCCGTAACCAGACGGATAAAATCACCGGTCGCATTACTAAAATGATCGAGCAAGATTTAGCCGATGATCCTTACGCACAAGAGTACTTCTCAAAGCTTTTGAAAAAGGCAATTGAAGACGCAAAAGCGATGTTTGATGCCCCGGTTAAGCAGTACATCTTATTCGCTGATTTCGAACAAGATGTAAAAGATCGCAAAGTTCCGGATTTGCCTGAGGTCTTCCATGATGAAAATGGCAAACTCAATAAACACGCTCAAGCCTACTATGGGCTATTTCAACACCTTTTCGGTAAAGATTACTTTAGCGATAAAGGGATTAGTGATGAACAACTAACCCAATATGCATTCAGTATTGATGAAGTGGTTAACAATGCTGTTGCGGAGTACTCAATTAATCCTTCTGAAATCGACAATGCAATTAGTATGAAGTTGTTGCCAATGCTGTATGCAGATTTAGGAGTTCAGGATGCCCAAAGCTACATCGAGGAAGTACTAAAAATTACTCGCCTTGGAATTTCGCGTAGTTAAGCCGTTGTAGAAATGATGAAGAAAGCTATCTCAGCAGAGATTCAAAAGAGTACGTGTGAAACCGGTGTATTCGCCTATGGTGGTGAGATTATTCATTACGACATTATCCGCAGAGCCATATCGAGCAATTCTCGAGCCAGAAAAGTTGTGATCAAAGTTCACCCAGATCAGCGCGTAGTTGCCACTGTTCCTGATGATGCTACTACTGAGTCCATCAATAATGCCATATTGAAACGCGCCAGATGGATTTGGGATAGCATTCGAGAGTTCGCTTCTCAAAAGGACTATGTGTTTGAGAAGCAGTACATCAGTGGCGAGCCTATGTTTTATCTGGGTAAGAGATATATGCTCAAGGTTATCGAAGACAGTGAACTGGTCCCGAGTGTAAAGTTATCCAGAGGAAAACTGAACGTAACGCTAAAGGCAAATATGCCTGATAAACAGCAATACGTTAAGGGACTTTTGAATACCTGGTACAAACATAAAGCAAAAGTAACCTTTCATGAGCGTTTAAACGAGATGTTACTTAAAGCCACTTGGGTAGAAGGTCTGCCACGATTCCGAATAATGGCCATGAAAACTCAATGGGGCAGCTGCTCTACCCAAGGAAATTTGATGCTAAACCCTCACCTGGTAAAAGCGCCTAAAGAGTGCATTGACTATGTTATTTTACATGAGCTTTGCCATATTGCAGAACATAACCACAGCGAGAGATTTTGGCGCTTGCTGACCCAAGTAATGCCTAACTGGAAAGAAGTAAAAGCCAAATTAGATGATATGGCTGAGTTATATTTAAATGAGTAGCCCTAATGGTTAATATTCGTAAATTCAGATAATAAGTGTACTCGTGGTTAATAGGTGACATCTCGAGATGAGTACGTCCTGCTTTAAGTTTAAATGGAACCTTGTGAATTAATTCAAATTAATCGATCAGATCCGTCTCTGCTACTACAACTTATAGTACTATGCCAAAAGATGAGCCTCGTCTTTCCACCACAACAAAACTAGGATGTCATAAGAATTCAAAAATATACTTTGAATCACCGAATGAGATATCGCCTTCTCTTCATCAATCCATGTGTCGGCATCTACTTCCTCAGCTTCACCTGGTATAAATACATTTTGTGGGTTGGTAATTTTGTTATGAGGCCAAAAATGCTCAGGAATAATATCACTTCGACTAAACCAGCGACGGTTCCCTACCCGGTCATAACAGATAAGCATGCAAGGGAATGGTGACAGCTCAACCAATCTTATGGCTGTCGACGTACGAGAAACATTGAACATTTCTGCAAGAGCACCAACAGACTCGAAAGTTACATTCAAATCAGCTAAATAGGGTGTGACTATGTGTTTGGGGATGAGTAATTCGGCAGCAAATTGGTTTGCTCTCACTTCTTTTTGTTGCCGGAAATTACTTTTCTGCGGAGTACGTTGACGCATGTCTGTTGTGGTACAACGGTAAGTGAGGTTAAGTTTTTTATCATTTACCCAATGCCCAGTTTCATGCCCTAGAGAAAATCGTTGGCGCTGGATCGGAGCATCCACATTGATTGTGATAATAGCTTTATCTTCACTGCCAATGATGTAACCTTCGCAGTCAGAAAGAGATACACGTTTGACTTCTGCACCCAGGGAATAGGCTATCAGGTCTAAGTCGATATCCTGCGGAGAATAGATCCCTAAGGATTTCATAATCTCACATGGTTGTTGACGAAATTTCATTAATCATTCTTCTCGTCAGGGTCGATAAGTCCCAAGCGAGCAAAACTTTCCCAAATCTCGCGGATGTCATCCTCGCTAGCCTCTTGATTTCGGCTTTGTTCGCGGAACGCAACAAGCAGACCTTCTGGCACTTTATTGGGATTATGCATTGCCTTTACGATATCCTGAAGCATGTCTGCCAATGAAAGACTGCGAGAAGAAATAACCCTCTGTTTTGAATCGGCTAGGCGTCTGCGATATTCTAATTTTGCTCGGTTCAACCTCTCAGCCCTATTCACGGTAATAGCATTCGATAGCGCAGTTTGAAGTTCCGACAACTGACTAAGCGTTGGAAAACCATAAAGACCTAAGCGAGAAAGGATTTCGTTGTCAGGTTGTTCAATATCTGCTTCAACAACCAGTTCATTTATTTCTCTGAGCAAATTGATACTCATTTATTGATCTCCCACCAGTTAATTCCATTTGGGAACCTTTTCCATACTTTGTCCTTTATACGTTTACGAACATTTCCGTATACGGACTCGCTAAAGCTACAGGCTATCATAATCGTGGACTTTACGGTGTTATCACTTAAGAACTGCTTTAAATAACACATGGCATCACTGTCACTACTGAAAAGGTCGAGCAATTTGGTTGTCCACTCTCTGATAGTCAAACCCTTTTGTTGCTCCATTAGCAGATTATCTGCAGGCGGATTTGATGATTTTACTGTTTCCATATGTTTGACCACACGCCTTGACTGTTCTGCCTTAAATTCATCCAGATGCAAGATAGACAGTTTTTCAGTGGCCATTGACACCGCCCCCCCTTCACCGTAGAGATGATCTTCCGACTCAATGAACTCAAGTTGGCCTAGTTTTTCTTCTGTATTGCTTATTACGCTACGACCTACCTCTTTGAAATGCTTTAGTGCGTCGATACCACGTTTCCAAACACGTTTTCCAGACAATGTATCGACCCACACTTCCCCCATGATGTCTTTAGCAGTAAGGCCTGTTCTAAGTTCGCAACCAAACCCTACATAGTACCTGTATATCCTGGCGAGCGAGGCCTTGTCTTGCACAAGATTGCTCAGCAAGTCTTCGATTTCAACCGTTGAATACCTATCTATTTCGTCCGCATCCATAGCAAATCACTCCCTTTACGATTACATACTAAGAAAAATTAAAAAATGGAGAAAAAAATCGGCATTTTTGTATTTTCACCAGTATGGATGAATAGCTACCGGTAAATTTTTATAAATACCGATGCTCATTAAGTGAAACACATAAATCTAGGGGAATCATTAAAATGATCAAGAAATCATCTATCTACCACCTTCCGGTGGGTAATGGCGACATGACACTGCTCAAAATTGCCTCGAACAATCGTTACTTCTATGTGCTGGTAGATATGTACATCCGCCAGTCATGCACAGAGAAAGATGACCAATGCAATGTTTTGGACGAACTCCACAATCTGCTTGAAAAGGATAGCGATGGGCGTCCCTATCTGGATGCCCTCGTAATAACCCACCCTGATAAGGACCACATAGGTGGCTTTGAAAAGTATTTCTATCAAGGCTCACCGAGTAACTACACTCCAGCAAAGTCAGGGGAGAAAGACCTCATATTTATACGGGAGATCTGGTCCTCGCCATTAATCTTCCGAAGAAAACGAAAAAATCATAGTTTGTGCGAAGACGCAAAGGCCTTTAATACGGAAGCAAAGCGCCGAGTAGAACTCTATCGCGAATCAAAGTCGGTTAGCTCTGAAGGCAACCGAATTCGCCTGATTGGAGAGGATATCGACGGAAAAACAGACGATATTCTAGATATTGTATACAAACCTGAAGACATCATTAGCAAAATTAACGAAGTTAGTATTAAAGAGCTAACCATCAATATTTATGGGCCGCTCTCCGACGATGAGTTTGAAGATAGCGAAGCCCTAGATAAAAATCGATCCAGCGTCATCTTACGGTGGGGGATTGCTAGTCACGGCTATTCCGATCCAACAAATTTTATATTGCTTGCCGGTGATGCAAGCGTGGAAGCCTGGGAAATCATTTGGAGGAAGTATAAGGATGCCCCCCAAAAGCTATCATATGACCTTTTATTAGCGCCCCATCACTGCTCTTGGCACACGTTGTCACACGATAGTTATTCAAAAAGCGCTAACCCCAAAGTGTCAGAATCAGCAAAGCAGGCGTTAAGCCAAGCTCGGACTGGAGCCGTTATTATTTCCAGCAGTGATCCGATCAAAGATGACGATAATGACCCACCCAATTTCGGAGCCAAGAGAGAATACGACAGTATTGTTAGCTCTGCGAATGGTACGTTTTTATGTTTGGCCGGCAACGTTGTAAACGGAGAGAAAGCTCCCTCAGTTCTCGAATATCGTTTAACGAATGAAGGGCCGCAAAAGACTAGCGAAACATTGTCGGCTGATTCTACTTCATCGGCTAAAAAGCGAACCGCAGCTACGTCCTCTCTCATCGGTCACTCAGGACAAGCAATTGGGCATGGGTAAATTAAAACCAAAGCGTGAGATCACGCCTGAAATTAAAGATGTCATTCGTTGGCTAAAGGAATATTCCTTTGTGGCTGCGGTGCAAGTGAAAAGCTGTTCGGACGATGGAGTAGCAATCTCAACAAACTGGAGAGTTGACCTTCCTACAAAATTTGAATCGGCAGGAAAAACAGAGTCAGGGATTCGCTCGATAGAGGCTGTCACGTGGGTGTTCCCTTGGGAATACCCCTTGTGTGCCCCGCAGCCTACATTGAGGGAAGACTTTCCTTTAACGTTACCGCACATCAACCCAGTCGTTGAGGGTGAAGGGGTATCCCCCTGTATTGCAGAGGTAGACCTGACAGACCTTTTACATAGCAGTGGTACCGAAGCAGTTTTTGGTGCCATGACGCACTGGTTAAACAACGCCGCATCTGGAGAATTGCTGTGCCCTGTGCAAGGATGGGAACCTGTACGCCGCGACAACACCTCTGGGCTTATCAGTGCAGACACTTATGCAATTCGCGAGGAGCTAAAAAATTATGCTCCAGTTCGGTATTTCAAGTACAGATATACAGTCTTAAGTGGCGATACTGATTTGGTATTGGGGCATATTGAAACACCATCACTTGGTAGTCCAAATACCGAATTCAAAGCAAAATATGTTGGTATTATTAATGGAATTCGGCACAGCCCAGCGCTGCTATTACAAGTTGACGGGATCGTCGAAGAGTACTGGGCGGAGTCTGTTGATAAACTCTCTGATCTGAAGGGAGTGTTAAGAAAATTTAAGTTGTGTGACGCTTTCGAAGCTCGTTTGAAACATGTTATGGCCACATCATCTCCGAAGGCTTGTGCATCCAAGAGGAAAGCTGGGGTTGAAGAATTTTTGGTTGTATTAGCTGTAAAACGTCCGTTTAACGTGCTCGGCGCTAACAATCCATGGGAACTTCTGACTTACCGTGTTTGTTTTGATGGGAATTCCGAGCAACTGTCCGATGATGTGCCTGTTCATGCACCACTTATGATTAAATCGACATGTCCCGCGATGCTTCGCTCTGTATCCGGAATAGACCAGAATGCTGAGGTCATACCGATATCCTTTATCGGCTGTGGCAGTCTGGGTTCAAAAATGGCTTTGCATTTAGCCAAGAGCGGCAGGTATGAATTCTCATTAATCGATGACGATATTTTTTCTAGTCACAACAATGCCCGCTACGGTGCTGTGGTGGATGGATTTGATAGTATCGGCTGCCCGAAAGTATCATTGGTAGCCAGAGACATTCAGGCACTTGGTGTAAAAGTTAAACCACTAAAGGTTGATGCTCTGGAACTCGGAAAAAGCAAACCTGCTATTGCTGACAAAAAATTTCGTTACATTCTCGATACAACTGCTTCTTTGCCAGTCCGCTACTTTCTTGCTCATCATGCGAAGCTCTCTGCGTGTTTGATGCATAGTATCCTTTTCGGAAAGGCAACAATGGGAGTGTTAGCTATCGAAGGGAAAGAAAGGTCTGTTCGAGTTGATGACTTGATGGCATTTACCAATACGCTTTGTGTTAAAGATGACCTCACTCAAAAAGCTATGTATGGCGGAGCTGTTACTAGAGAAAGTTTTGGTGACGGTTGCAGCTCGGCGACAACGATTATGGATGATATTGGGCTTTCCATTCTGTCGGCGGCCTTAGCAGGGAGAGTAAACAAGCACATTGGTGAGAATACAGGTCCAGATGAAGGTCTGCTCAACATCTGCCACTTAGACAAGAATTATAAGCTCGATTGGACGAGTCACGCCAGGGCAAGATCGTACTTTTGTTAAATTACTCTGATATCTGATCGATTTAATTCGTTATATTTATCATCATTAGTGTGATCA
>MDTF01010368.1_pt1 | contig 24870 bp, 16 predicted proteins | sample 811191 | NCBI WGS metagenome assembly MDTF01 (sample SAMN05326649, study PRJNA326480) | marine metagenome | isolation source: seawater | place: Southern Ocean | collected 2011
GGATGATGATGATTTAGGCATATCTTCTTTTGATATTCAAACAGGAGAACTACTCTCACAAACACAAATTGAGCAAGCTGATAACATTTATCCCTACCGGATGAATGAAGTGCCATTGAAAGATAGTAAGTGTGTTTTATTTGGATATGATGGGGTTTTAGAATTAACCCCTGATGGGAATTATTCTATTTCTACAATACCAAATGATACTGTCACAGATATTCCTGGAGGAGCAACTATAGATGGTTACATAACTTATTCGAGTGAACTGGAGAGTTTTGTGGATAATTTTCAAAAAAGAAGAAGCTATATCTATTGGTACGACAATAACTGGAACATTATACAAAATCAGCCTATTACCCCTCAAAACTTCACTTTAAATGATACAAGTTCTTTTCCTGTGATAGCAATGTCTCTCATTAAAGATAAAGGGATATTATTTGCAGCACAACCAGATATTAAATCGGACAGTAACTTATATGGAAATGCTTACCTAGGACAAATGAATCCTGATAATGGTATTGTTGTATGGGACACTATTCTCCAAGAAAACCCAACTGGTACGTTTAGCATTATTAATTCAAATGAAAAAATAAGTATTGCTATTCAAGGACTATATACAGGTGGCTCAGGTATTCGTGTATACAAAGTAAACCTACCAAAAATCAACTACAACACTCAATTCATCACTTCAACTGAAGATGTAGTTGAGCATACAAAATCAAACACAACTATTTACCCGAATCCTTCCAACGCTCAATTTACTTTACAGTCTGATCTTGAAATAGAAACCATTAGCATCTATTCTATCGATGGTAAATTGGTTAATATGATTGAAATCCATTCTACCAACTACTCCATTGCAGTTGATGAAGCGGGTGTTTATTTTGTAAACATCACTTATAGTAATGAAAAACAAGAAACTCAAAAAATCATAAAATGGTAAAACTCCTACTTCCAACACAAGAATGAAATCTCATGTTGGAAGTAGATAAGGTATCTGTTACAAGAACTGCTCCTTCGATAGGTTCAACCATTCTAAGGCTGCGTTGCAGAAAATATCTTCAACAACCTCATCGCTTAATCCCATTTTCTCAATGAAAGCTCCGATTTCTAAATCGCCCAGTGGGAATGGGTAATCAGAGCCCAAAGTAACACGTTTCGATCCTTGTAATTTTAAGATATAATCTAACAATGCTGGATCGTGGGTGATGGAATCTACCCAAAATTTACCGATGTAATTTCTCGGATTCGAATCGTTATCAATTGCAACCAAATCAGGTCTACAATTGAAACCGTGTTCAATTCTTCCGATAGTTGGTAAAAATGATCCCCCTGCATGTGAAAAGTTAACACGCAGATTTGGGAATTTCTCAAACACGCCACCAAAAATCATGGAACAAAGTGCTCTGCTGGTTTCAGCTGGCATCCCAACCAACCACGGCAACCAATATTTTTCCATGGAATCAAATCCCATCATGTTCCAAGGGTGAACCATAATGGCTAAACCCAATTCTTCACAAGCTTTATAAATGGGGTGAAAACATGCTTCACTCAGGTTTAAATCATTGATATTTGATCCAATTTGAATTCCTTTTAGGCCAATCTCTTTGATGCGATGCAATTCTTGAACTGCTAAATCAGCGTCTTGCATCGGTACAGTTCCTAAGCCGATGTAGTTTTTAGGATAATCGTGAACCAGTTGAGCAATATCGTCATTTAAGAACTTCGATAGTTCCAAACAATCTTGAGGTTTTGCCCAATAAGAAAACATCACCGGAATGGTACAAACTACCTGTACTTGAGTGTTGTGCTCGGCATATTCATCAATGCGTTCTTGTGCATCCCAACAGTTAGACTTAATGGTTCTGAAGAATTTTTCCCCTTTAATCATATCCGCTTGGCCATCTTCACGATGTTCAAGTCGAATAAAATCTCCGTACCCAAATTTTTGAGCAAAGTGAGGTAAGTGTTTTGGGATAATATGCGTGTGCATATCGATTTTTAGCATGCTTTTCATATTGAAAGTTTTAAAACATGCTCCACAGGAATGACTGGGTTGTTATTTACTTTAAACAGGACACAATCTGCCCATTTTTAATAACAACTCACTCGCTGGACAATCTCCTGTACGAGCGAAAATAATTTGATGTCAAAAATAGACTTTAAGGTTATTTGGTAAACTTAGGATCTGTTTCCATCACATGACCACAATTGTCGCAAGTTCTTAATTCTTCTGAATTGTAGTACTCTTGAAAATGTGGTAAGAAATCTGTTTCGATGTTGTTCAGCTGGAAGTATGCCTCATGTAACTTGTGATTGCATTTTTCGCAAAACCACAGTAATCCATCAGTAAAACCTGGTCTTACACGCTCAATTACTAAACCAACGCTGTTGGGCGATCTCATTGGAGAATGTGGAACTTTTGCTGGTAACAAAAACATATCTCCTTCTTTGATATTTACATCAACAGCTTTTCCGTCTTCTTGAATTCGAACGGTGATATCACCTTCTAATTGATAAAACAATTCTTCTGTTTCGTTGTAGTGATAATCCTTACGCGCATTTGGACCTCCTACAATCATAACAATGTAATCTGATCCTTCTGGATACAAGTTTTTATTACCAACTGGTGGTTTAAGCAGGTCTCTGTTTTCTTCAATCCACTTATGTAAATTAAATGGTCTTTGTACTGCCATGATGTTTTTCGGTTTTGAAATCTAAAGTATGGATTATCTACATTTGGCTTGAATCAAAAGAAGGATTTATGGATTTAAATTTAACAGGCAAAACAGCAATTGTTGCAGGAAGCACCCAAGGTATTGGAAAAGCATCTGCTATTGAGTTAGCTCAGCTGGGAGCCAACGTGATATTATTAGCTCGAAACGAGGAGAAATTGAAAGCCGTTCAAGATGAATTAGAGCACATTAGTGGTGGCGAACACGGCTACATTGTTGCTGATTTTTCGAATCCTAAAGGCGTTGAGCAAACCATAAACGAATGGGTTAAAGCTGGAAACGAAGCTCATATCTTGGTAAACAATACTGGAGGCCCTCCTGGAGGTCAGGCAATTGATGCTGGTTTAGATGAATTTCGCGCTGCATTTGAAGCTCACCTTGTTTGCAACCATATCTTGGTTCAGGCATTGGTTCCGGGGATGAAAAAAGAGGGATACGGTAGAATTGTAAATGTAATCTCCACTTCAGTGAAAGCACCTTTAGCTAACCTTGGGGTTTCTAATACCATTAGAGGTGCGGTTGGAAATTGGTCTAAAACATTGGCGAATGAATTGGGACAATTCAACATCACTGTAAACAACGTTTTACCTGGAGCTACACAAACTGGACGATTGGAATCTATTGCCGAAAATAAAGGTCAAAAGGTTGGAAAATCGGCTTCAGATATTATTGATGGGATGGCACAAGCGGTACCTATGAAACGTGTTGCTCAGCCAAATGAAGTAGCTAATGCTGTTGCTTTTCTAGCATCTCCTGCTGCAAGTTATATCAACGGAATTAACATTCCGGTTGATGGTGGTAGAACACCTTGCTTATAGAAATAACTAGACATAAAAAAATCCCGCCATTGAGCGGGATTATCTTTTTCCAGAAATTCTGGATTATAATATTTTCCAACCTACTGAAAGCGAGATTAAACCTGCATCTAATCTAGCTGTGTTGTTGTCGTAAAAATCTCCTAAAGGGTGCTGATATCTAACGTCAAACAAAAACAGTGGAATATCTAATGAAAATCCAACTGCAGCATTGGTGTATCCATCCTCAAAACCGTTAGCATCTAAATCGCCACCTTGCGTAACGTTGAATGATTGCACCACACCAGCGTTCATAGCAAAAGACAATATATCTCTGTTTATGAAACGGTATCCAAGCAATACAGGAACGTCAACATTAGAATATCTAACATCAACGGTTTGACTTGATTGATCATCTTTAATTTCACCACTAACACCCGTGAATAAAACCTCAGCTTGTGCAGTAAGTCTTTTCACTTTTAAACGAGCAAAAGCACCTCCTAAATAACTGGGGTTACCTGATGTGGAAATTCCATCAGTTTCAGTATTAATTAATGAATAGTTAGCACCTCCTTTAATACCAATATTAATTGGTAATTGTGCAAATGCAGAGAAGGAAACTAAAAGCAAAGTAAGAGAGAGTAATTTTTTCATAACAAATTGCAATTTTTAGGTTCAATACAAAGATAACACCAAAAACAGCAAAGTTGTTTTACTTCAACTCAATGAGTTTAAACCCTCTACCATGCACATTGATTAATTCAACTTGCTCATCTGGTTTTAGATACTTTCTCAATTTGGTGATATAAACATCCATACTTCTTGAGTTAAAATAACTGTCATCACCCCAAATGGCCTTCAAAGCAGACTCACGTTCAAGCACTTCGTTTTTGTTCATACAAAGCAACTTCAACAATTGACTTTCTTTTGATGTCAACTTCTTGGTTTCATCATCAGCTGTAAGTGTTTGTAATCTAGGATCAAATTCAAACTTACCAATGGTGTAGTTTTTGGGCTTATCGTCTTCTTGATCTTTAGCAGATGTTCTTCTGAGAATAGCCGAAATTCGAAGTAACAATTCCTCCATACTAAAAGGCTTTGTGACGTAGTCGTCAGCACCTAATTTAAACCCTTCAATGGTATCTTCTTTCATCGACTTTGCAGTCAAAAAGATGATAGGAACTTCTTTGTTGATCTTTCTAATTTCTTGTGCTAAAGTAAACCCATCCTTTACCGGCATCATGACATCTAAAAGCAATAAATCGTATTCGCTTTTGGCAAATTCTTCAAATGCAATTTGTCCGTTCTCAACCAGCTTAACTTCGTAGTGTTTAGCTTGTAGGTATTCTGCCAAAATAGTTCCCAAGTTCGGGTCGTCTTCAGCAATTAAAATTCTAGTTGTTTTCATATAATGGCAGGTAAATGATGAATGTACTTCCTTTTCCTATTTGACTCTTCACTTCGATGTTTCCACCCAAGCGATCGATGATTATTTTTACATAGCTTAATCCTAAGCCAAAACCTTTAACATCATGCACATTACCAGTTGGTACGCGATACAATTTATCAAAGATTTTCATTTGATTCTCTTTTGAAATACCAATTCCGTGGTCTTTAACTGAAATTTTAACTTCATTTCCCACTCGCTCGCAATTCATTTCAATAACTGGAGATTCTTTGGAGTATTTATTGGCATTATCCAACAAGTTTGAAAAAACATTACTCAAGTGAACTCGATCTCCAATTACCTGTAATCTTTCTGCTGGATAATTGGTTTTTATATGACCTTGACGTTCTCTAACCTGAATACCAAACTTGTCTACTACAGACTTCAAAATATCGTTCAGCTCTAAAACGTCTTTCTTCAATTTAAATTCACCTTTATCTAGAACAGCACTCTGCAACACTTCTTCAACCAACAAGCCCAGTCGGCTATTTTCATCGTTAATCATTCCAACATAGCGTGTAACAATAGCTCTATTGGTATTTAAATCTGGATCTTTTAATGCCTCACACGCCAGTGATATTGTTGAAATTGGTGTTTTCAACTCGTGTGTCATGTTATTGATGAAATCGTTTTTAATCTCGGAATTGCGCTTTTGCGAGATGATGGTTTTTACGGTGTAATAGAAGATGTATGAAATAGCCAAAACAATTAAGGCTGAGACAATCAACATCATCCAATTGGTTTTGAGTAAATATCCTGTTTGTTTGGTAAAATAAACGTGTAGATAATAAGGATCTCGGATAACGTCATTGGGGAAAAGCTGATCTGATAATTCAGATTTTACTATTTGAGTATCCCACTCCGCGTTACTCGAAAGCATCAATTTTCCTTGGGGGTTAGCCACACCAAAAGCAAAGCTAGCGTTGATTCCTCTGGCATGTAACTCATGAGAAAGTATAGAATCTACTTCTTCATAATTCAATCGCTCTTCAATAGGTTGGTATAAATCAACCTCAATCAAGCTCTTAACGATATCACCAACAAATGCCTTTTTGCGCATCAATCGATTGCGAAGTTCTTCGTTAAGCTGAATTCCTTCACCGTTGCGCAAATAACCATTTTCAGCATTGTTGTCATATTTCAGACTGAGATCAAGCAAATCATTCAACGTATCAGTAGCATTAAGCTCTTCAACATTTCGCTCAGCCGTTCTGGTGTGCGTTTGACCTTGACTTTCTTCTGTGATTTTAATTTGAACTTGATCGCCTTCACGCATCACTTCTTTCATAATCATATAATCGAAAGAAGTGTCTTTTCCTGCTTCGTTTAGCTTCGTTTCGGCATCTTCATCAATAAAGAAATAACGGCCTTGCTGGTGCGATTTGAGTTTTTTAACCGTCTCAATTTGCTCAAGCTTTTCAACGGTTGCGTGCAATGCCTCCATGGCATTTCGGTTGAGTTCGTCTTCCTTCAGCTCTATAGAACTTGTGGCCCAATAAAGTTGAATACCAATCAACGCCAAAATAGCTGTTGATCCTACTCCAATAAGTATTTGAATGTATTTAGCTTTCATAGTAAGAAGCCCAACAAAAATAGCAGCCTCTTTCAGTACTCGAGGGTGATTAACACAAATTAACAGGAGATGTTAAGAAAAGGGCATAAAAAAGCCCCATCGACAGGTCCAAAAAGGGGTATGTAATTGTCGATAGGGCAGAAGGTTGATTCACCAAAAGGGTAGAAGTGATCTCAACTGGCACAAATATGCTCATTCCTTTGAAAACTGAGAAGAAACAGCTGTTTAAACTTATTAACAGGCTGTTCATAACCTTGTGACAAACTGTCAAGGCTACTAAATGTTATTCCTTGTTGTAAATTAGCGCCAAACTCCAAGATAGCATGTTACAAATACGCAACTATATTGACGGTAAGCTGATTGAACCAACAAAAAACAATTGGCTTCCGAATATGGAACCTGCCACCGGAAAACAATACGCTCAAATTCCAGATTCTGACGAAGAAGATATTGCTTTAGCAACACAAGCTGCTCAAGCTGCTTTTCCTGCGTGGAGCACAACTCCTGCAAAAGAACGCTCAGCTATTTTAGATCGAATTTCACAACTTATTGAGAAGAAGTTGGATTTTTTAGCAGCTGCAGAATCTAAAGATAACGGCAAACCTCTTTCACTAGCGCGTGAAGTTGATATACCAAGAGCACGAGATAACTTCCACTTTTTTGCAACGGCTATTTTGCATTTTGCCAGTGAGGCTCACCAAATGGAAGACTCGGCAATTAATTATACTGAACGAAATCCAATTGGAGTTGTAGGCTGCATTTCTCCATGGAATTTACCGCTATATTTATTCACTTGGAAAATAGCTCCAGCTTTGGCTGCTGGAAACTGTGTAGTTGCCAAACCTAGCGAAATCACACCTATGACCGCCTATTTATTAAGCGAAATTTGTATTGAGGCTGGTTTACCTGCAGGTGTATTAAATATCGTTCACGGATTAGGGCACAAGGTGGGCGATGCTATGACGAAGCACCCCAAAATAAAAGCCATCAGTTTTACGGGGGGAACTAAAACGGGAGCGACCATTGCTTCTATTGCTGCACCAAAATTCAAGAAATTGAGTTTGGAACTGGGTGGTAAAAATCCCAACATCATTTTTGCAGATTGCGATTTTGAAGATGCATTAAACACAACCGTTCGAAGCAGTTTTGCCAACCAAGGTCAGATTTGTTTGTGCGGCTCTCGCATTTTTGTAGAACGCTCCATTTATCAAGAATTCCGTGATGCATTTGTAGATCGAGTGAAACAACTTAAAGTTTCTAATCCTCTAGATCCAAAAGCAAATCTGGGTGCGGTGGTTTCACGATCTCACATGGAAAAGGTATTGAGCTACGTTCAGCTGGCAAAAGAAGAAGGTGGAACTGTTCTTTGCGGAGGAAATCAAGTTCATTTAGAAGCTCCATACAATAACGGTTATTACATTGAACCCACAGTTATTGAAGGATTGGAATACACGTGCAGAACCAATCAAGAAGAGATTTTTGGCCCTGTGGTTACCATCACACCTTTTGATACCGAAGAAGAAGTACTGACTATGGCAAACAGTGTTGAATACGGTTTGGCATCAACGGTTTGGACTAGCAATTTGAAACGCGCACATCGCATGGCGCACAATATTCAAGCTGGAATTGTTTGGATTAACTGTTGGTTGCTTCGCGATTTAAGAACACCGTTTGGTGGAATGAAAAATTCAGGCGTAGGCCGTGAGGGTGGATTTGAAGCACTTAAGTTCTTCACCGAAGCCAAAAATGTGTGTGTTAAGCTTTAATAATTGAGGAAAAACACGTTATATTTGGATTACCGATGAAAAATCAAGCATTACATACGCAACAATGGTGGTGGCAGCATCAATTCTCTGTAGCTGCACGATGGCGTATTTCCTTCTGATTTTCCCATTTATTTCAAATAGATCTTAAGGCGAGTTACCAAGTGTAGCTCGCCTTTTTTTTTCGTATTTATTTACCCTTAATTATATATGTTATGCGAAACAAACGCACATTTATCTTACCTGATGGCGATATGCCAACTCACTTCTACAACATTGCGGCAGACATGCCCAACAAACCACTTCCGCCTCTTCATCCGGGAACCAAACAACCTATTGGCCCTGATGATTTGGCACCGCTTTTCCCTATGTCATTAATTCAGCAAGAAGTAACTGCTGAGCGCTTCGTTGAAATTCCAGAACAGGTTCAGGATTTGTATAAACTGTACAGACCTGCTCCGCTTATTCGAGCTCATCGATTGGAGAAACTGCTCGACACCCCGGCTAAGATTTATTACAAGTATGAAGGTGGAAGTCCAAGTGGATCTCACAAACCAAACACCGCCATTCCTCAAGCATTCTACAATGCGCAAGAAGGAGTTAAACGAATTACTACTGAAACTGGAGCTGGACAATGGGGATCTGCTTTAAGTTTTGCTTGTCAACAATTCGGGATTGATTTGGAGGTTTACATGGTGAAACTGAGTTATGAGCAAAAACCATATAGAGCTATGATGATGCATACCTATGGAGCTCAAGTTTTTCCTTCTCCCAGCATGAAAACCGAAGCTGGAAAGAAAATCTTATTGGAAGATCCAAACTCTCCTGGAAGCTTGGGGATTGCTATTTCTGAAGCTATTGAAGTTGCTTTGCAAGATGATAAAACCAAGTATGCACTCGGATCTGTTCTCAATCACGTGCTCATGCATCAAACCATTATCGGGCAGGAGGCTATTAAACAAATGGAAATGGCTGGTGACGAACCCGATGTGGTAATTGCTCCTTTTGGTGGTGGATCAAACTTTGCTGGTTTGGCTTTCCCATTCGTTCAAAAAAACCTGACTGAAGGCAAAAACTACCGCTGTTTGGCTGTTGAACCATCTAGTTGTCCGAAACTGACCAAAGGAAAATTTCAATACGACTTTGGTGACAGCATTGGCATGACCCCACTTTTACCAATGTATACATTAGGTCATGATTTCGTTCCTGCAAAAATTCATGCTGGTGGATTGCGTTATCACGGTGCCGGAGTTTTGGTAAGTCAATTACTTAAAGATGGTTTGATTGATGCAGTGGCTATTGATCAATTGGAGTGCTTTGATGCAGGAATCAAATTTGCTCGCACTGAAGGAATCATTCCAGCACCAGAAGCCATGCACGGAATTGCTGCCGCTTTTCGCGAAGCAGAAATGGCCAAGCAAACTGGAGAAGAAAAAGTAATCTTATTCAACTTATGTGGTCATGGACATTTTGATCTCTCAGCGTATGAAGCGTTTTTCAATAATCAATTGAAAAATCACGCGCTTTCTGATGCTGATTTGAAAGCTAGGTTGAAAACATTGGTGTGAAATTCTATTTGTAAACCATCGAATTAAGCCTCGGAATTTGCTATCTTTCAGCAACTTTCGGGGCTTTTTAGTTCCCCGTTTGTCAATCTCACAATTCGCTTACTTTTGCGCAAAATCTCGGATATGGAAAGTGAGACCAAAATCTTAGTGATCGGTGCTTTAGGACAAGTTGGAAGTGAGTTGGTAGAAACCCTTCGCGAAAAGCACGGAATCGACAATGTTGTTGCATCTGACATCCGCAAACCAGACCATGTTGTTGGACCTTTCGAAGTACTTGATGTAATGGACGCTGAAGCCATCAAGCAAATCGTATTGAAACACAACATCAAACACGTTTACAATCTGGCAGCACTCTTATCTGCTACTGCCGAGAAAAACCCTGAATTTGCCTGGAAACTTAACATGGAAGGTCACTTCAATGTGTTGAATCTAGCAAAAGAGGGAATCATAGATCGTATTTTTTGGCCAAGTTCAATCGCGGTGTTTGGACCAACAACTCCGTTGGATAACACACCTCAAGATTGCATCATGGATCCAAGTACTGTATACGGCATTTCTAAATTAGCCGGAGAGCGTTGGAACCAGTATTATTTTGAGAAATACGGTGTAGATGTTCGCTCTATTCGCTACCCAGGATTGGTTGGGTATAAATCACTCCCTGGTGGTGGAACAACCGATTATGCTGTAGATATTTTCCATCAAGCTGTTAAGCAGGGGCGCTATACTTGCTTTTTAAATTCTGACACAAAACTTCCCATGATTTATAGTGGTGATGCCATTCGTGCGACCATCGAAATTATGGAAGCTCCCAAAGAAAACATCAAAGTACGTAGCAGCTACAACTTAGCTGGAATGAGCTTCGATCCTGCAGAATTAGCTAGTGCTATTCAAAAGCAAATGCCTGAATTCGAAATGGCTTATGAACCTGATTTCAGACAAGGCATAGCAGCTAGCTGGCCTAATTGCATTGATGATTCGGCTGCTCGTAACGATTGGAATTGGAATCCAGCATACGATACCAATAGCTTAGTTGAAGTGATGTTAGAAAACCTGCGTCAACCAGCATAAATTATGTTTCAACGCGAAGAGCTTAAAGCCATCCGAACGGAATTTTGGACTGTTTTTGGAAACATCATGAAACACCAATTTTCCGAAACTGGAATTCGTGTGCGTTGGACGAATTACCGAACGGGAGTTAAAGATTTTTACTTCCGCTTAGATGCGGATGGCAAGAAAGCTGCAGTTTACATCGACTTTCAACATCCTGATCCTGAAATCCGAAACCTATTTTGGGAGCAGATGAAAGAATACAAAACCTATTTCCACAGTGCTATGGAAAGCGAGTGGAATTGGGAAGAAACTTTTTACTTGCCAGATGGCCGTGAAATCAGCCGTATTTCCAAAGAAATTAAGGATGTAAGTCTCTTCGATAAAAACACTTGGCCAACCATTTTTGAGTTCTTCAAAACAGAAATGATTCGCCTGGATTCTTTTTGGTCTGATGTTCGATTGGTTTTCATCGAGTTGAGTAAATAATTTTCCGTTTCTATTCTCAGGTATTCCATTAGTTTTGCACCTCTTATTTTGAGGTGAATACCATGAAGAAATACACGGAATACAAAACATTGAACCTGACCGAAGTTGCTGATAACACCCGTAACTTTTGGAAAGAGAACAACATTTTTGAAAAAAGTGTGACCTCACGCGATGGTGCTGAACCATTCGTGTTTTTTGAAGGTCCCCCATCTGCCAACGGAAAACCAGGTATTCACCACGTAATGGCTCGTACCATTAAAGACTTGTTTTGCCGTTACCAAACTCAAAAAGGAAAACAGGTTAAACGTAAAGCTGGTTGGGATACTCACGGACTTCCAGTTGAATTAGGCGTTGAGAAAGAATTAGGAATCACCAAAGAAGATATCGGTAAAAAAATCACGATTGCTGAATACAACCAAGCTTGTCGTGAGGCGGTTATGCGCTACACAGATATCTGGAATGATTTGACTGATAAAATGGGTTATTGGGTGGATATGGAAGATCCATATATCACATACAAAACCAAATACATGGAATCAGTTTGGTGGTTGTTGAAGCAACTTTACAACAAAGATTTGCTTTACAAAGGATACACCATTCAACCGTATTCTCCGAAAGCTGGAACTGGGTTGAGTTCACACGAATTGAACATGCCTGGAACCTACCGCGATGTGAAAGACACTACCATCGTGGCTCAGTTTAAAGTAGCTCCTTCAACATTTAAAGTTGAAGTTCTTGAATCGGCTTTCAACGAAGGGAATTTATACATCTTAGCTTGGACAACAACTCCTTGGACACTTCCTTCAAACACAGCACTTACAGTTGGTAAAAACATCGAATATGCATTGGTTAAAACATACAACCAGTACACTAATGAGCCTATTCACGTTGTATTAGCTAGCAACTTAATTGGCAAGCAATTCACTGGTAAATTTGAAGCTGTTGAAGGTGATGCTCAATGGGCTGAATACACCGCAGAAAGCAAAAAAGTGCCATACTACGTAGTTGACACATTCAAAGGTTCCGACTTACTTGAAGTAAGATACGAACAATTGTTACCATTCTGCTTACCAATGGAGAATGCAGACCAAGCATTCCGCGTGATTCCAGGTGATTTTGTTACTACAGAAGACGGTACGGGAATCGTACACACAGCTCCTACTTTTGGTGCTGATGATGCCTTGGTTGCTAAAGCTGCTGGTGTTCCTCCGATGTTGGTTGCCGATGAAAATGGCAATCCTGTTCCGTTGGTTGATTTACAAGGTCGATTCAGACCAGAAGTTGGCCCTTACGGTGGCATGTACGTAAAAAACGAATACTATGCCGATGAAGAAGCTCCTGAAAAATCTGTAGATGTTCAGATTGCGATTCAACTGAAAGAAGAAAACAAAGCATTTAAGGTTGAGAAATACGAACACAGCTATCCACATTGCTGGCGTACAGACAAACCGATTTTATATTACCCGCTCGATTCATGGTTCATTCGCTCAACAGCGAAAAAAGACCGCATGATCGAGTTGAATAAAACCATCAACTGGAAACCAAAAGCAACTGGAGAAGGTCGTTTTGGAAACTGGTTAGAAAACCTCAACGATTGGAACCTTTCTCGTTCGCGTTACTGGGGAATTCCAATTCCACTTTGGAGAACCGAAGAAGGTGATGAATTGATTTGTATCGGTTCAGTAGAAGAGTTGAAAGCTGAGTGTGATAAAGCAGTAGCTGCTGGTGTAATGACCAGCAATCCATTGGCCGATTTTGAAACTGGAAACATGGATGATGCTAACTACGATAAAGTGGATTTACATCGCCCATACATGGACAATATCATTCTGGTATCTCCATCTGGAAAACCCATGAAACGCGAATCAGACTTGATAGACGTTTGGTTTGATTCAGGTTCTATGCCATATGCACAATGGCATTATCCATTCGAAAACAAAGAGTTGGTAGAAAATCACACGGCTTATCCAGCAGATTTTATTGCTGAAGGTGTTGACCAAACACGTGGTTGGTTCTTTACGCTTCATGCCATTGCTACCATGGTTTTCGATCAGGTATCGTATAAAAATGTAGTTTCAAACGGGTTGGTTCTTGATAAGAACGGACAAAAAATGAGTAAGCGTTTAGGTAACGCAGTTGAACCGTTTGAAGCACTTGAAAAATATGGTGTTGATGCCATCCGTTGGTACATGATTACCAATGCTCAACCTTGGGATAACCTCAAGTTTGATTTGGAAGGTGTAAGCGAAGTTCAACGCAAATTCTTCCGTGCATTACACAACACGTATGCATTCTTTGCGCTGTATGCCAACGTTGATGGATTTAACTACAGCGAGGCTGAAATTGCAATGAATGAGCGCCCTGAGATTGATCGTTGGGTATTATCCAAACTCAATACCTTAATCAAAGGGGTTGATGAAGCTTACGCAGCTTATGAACCAACACGCGCAGGCCGTTTGATTCAAGAGTTTGTGGTAGATGATTTATCGAACTGGCACGTACGTTTAAGTCGTAAACGTTTTTGGCGCGGTGAGTATGGTCAAGATAAAATCTCGGCATACCAAACACTTTACAAATGTTTGGAGACTGTAGCTAAATTAGCAGCTCCAATTGCACCGTTCTATACTGAGCAATTGTTCCGCGATTTGAATGCCGCAACAGGGAGTCATAATGAAGAATCTGTTCACTTGGCTTTATTCCCAGAAGTTGACGAATCTGTAATTGATACCGATTTAGAACAACGTATGGCATTGGCTCAACAAGTTTCTTCAATGGTATTGGCATTGCGTAAGAAAGAGAATATTCGTGTTCGCCAGCCGTTACAGAAAATCATGATTCCAGTATTGAATGCCGAATTCAAACGTCAATTAAAGGATGTTTCTGGATTGATTGAAGCTGAAGTGAATATCAAAGAAATTGAATTCTTAGAAGATACTTCAGGTGTTTTAGTGAAACGCATCAAACCGAATTTCAAGACTTTAGGTCCGAAATATGGCAAGATGATGAAAGCCATCAGCGGTGCTGTTAATCAATTTGATCAGGATAAAATCAACCAGCTTGAATCTGCCGGAAGTGTTGATATTGAGATAGATAACCAAACTCTTGCTATTACTTTGGAAGATGTGGAAATATCAACTGATGATATTCCAGGGTGGTTAGTCACTACTGAAAATGGGATAACTGTAGCATTAGATATTACCATTTCAGATGAGTTGCGTAATGAAGGTTTGTCGCGAGAATTAGTAAATCGTTTACAAAACCTGCGTAAAGAGAGTGGATTAGAAGTCACTGACAGAATTGAAATTCTTGTTGAAAAAGCAGATTTCATGCAAGAGATTATAAGTCAGAATTTCGATTATATTTGCTCAGAGACATTAGCTGATTCGCTAGAAATGGCCTCATTATCAAGCGATGACCAAGCAAAAGAAACAGAGTTGGAAGAAGGGCTAACAACCTACATCAAAATCCAACCAATCAAATAACCATTTTTAAAAGCTGTTTATCATATGGCTGAACAAAAAGAAAAGACCCGATACTCGGATGCTGAATTAGCTGAATTCAAAGAATTGATTGAAGGCAAATTAGAAGAAGCTCGTAAAGATTTAGAGATGTTGCAAAGTAGCATTTCACACGATAATAATGGAACTGACGATACATCTCCTACTTTTAAAGTATTGGAAGATGGATCAGACACTTTATCTCGAGAAGAAACATCTGCTTTAGCTGCTCGTCAAGAGAAATTCATCAAGCATTTAGAAGCTGCATTGATTCGTATTCAAAACAAAACATACGGAGTTTGCCGCGAAACAGGTAAGTTGATTTCAAAAGAACGTTTACGTGTTGTGCCTCATGCTACTTTAAGCATTGAAGCAAAACGCATGCAATAATATTTTGATATTTCTAGTATACTAATGAAGTAAGGTTACAGTTCTAAAAGGGCTGTAACTTTCTTTTTACCAGTTATGACAAGCCAAGCTAAAAAGACCGGATTGATAATTCCGATTGCCATTACTTTCATCGTTTTACTGTTGGATCAAGCCAGCAAGTTCTGGGTAAAAACCAACATGTACCTTAACCAAGAAATACCAGTCTTTGGCGATTGGGCTATCATACACTTTACAGAAAACCCGGGTATGGCCTTCGGGATGGAATTTGGTGGAGAGTTTGGAAAACTGTTTTTAAGTCTATTCCGAATTGTTGCCGTTTCTGCCTTGGGTTATTATGTTTATCACCTCGTTAAAAACAAAGCTCCACGAGGCATTATCATTGCCATTACACTCATTTTCGCTGGAGCAATAGGAAACATCATCGACTCTGTTTTCTACGGTATTATTTTCTCAGACAGTTATTATCAAATTGCAGAGTTTATGCCTGCAAATGGTGGCTATGGATCATGGCTACACGGTAGAGTTGTAGATATGATATACCTACCTGTAATTAAAGGAGTTGTTCCTGATTGGTCGCCAGTTATGGCTGGGGATTACTTCATTTTCTTCCGTCCAATATTCAATTTAGCCGATACAGCAATCTCAGTTGGTGTTGGTTTAATCTTGATTTTATATCGCCAATTCTGGGGTGAAGAGAAGAAACAAAAAGCGTAAAATTTCTCACGTAAACATCTGTTTAACTGTTCTATATGTCTTTTCTTAATGTTTGAGGCAGTCATATGTCAAAAGGGTTGCCTCTCAAAATGTTAATTTTTTATTAAAATTTTTAGCTGTTTGGTATTTGTTTAAATTCGTAGGAGGTATTTACTAGCGAAGCTCATATCCCCCCAGTCGTTAACCACCTGTAAATATGAGTATTGCGGAATAATATTAAAAACTAATACTATGAGAAAAACTTTACGAACAAGATTGGCATTAATTGCATTTAGTGTCGCAGGACTATTAAGTCCTTCAATGGCTCAAGTATACACCATAGACCAAGGTGGTGTAGTACCTGCTTGCAGTGGAAAATTCTACGACAGTGGTGATTCAACATCGGGTTACACAAACGATGAAAACTACGCAATGACGTTTACGTCAGGGTTATATGGAGTTCAAGCTCAACTAGACTTTACAAGCTTTCAATTAGAAAGTTGCTGTGATTATCTAACGATTTATGATGGAACAGATAACACGGGAACGCAATTGTATTATGGTAACGGAACAAACAATCCAGGTACCATCGTTTCTACTACTGGTGCCTTATATGTAACTTTCACATCAGATGGTTCAGTAACCTATGACGGATGGGAGGCTGATATATCATGTGCGGGTACATCAACTGCGAATGAAATAGCTACTACAGGTATTAGATCAAATGGAGATTGTGGTTATTACAATTATCCTATAACGGCTACTTTTTGGAATGGTGGAACAAATGATCAATCATTTGTTAATGTCTATTACCAAATAAATAATGGGCCTATTGTTTCAGAGCAAATCTCTGATTCTTTGCTGTCAACAGAAACAACAGCATATACATTTAATCAATTAGCAGATTTATCACAACCAGGGACTTACAATATTGCGGTATGGTCACAGATTAATGGAGATGTAGACAGTTCTAATGATACTGCTTACACAACAGTCTCTTTTAACTCTCCAACTGTAAACATCTATGATTCTACTATTTGTGATCAAGAAGCTTTCCAATTCCAAGCCTCTGGTGGCACAGACTATGTTTGGTATGTAGATTCGAACTTTACTTCAAACGTTTCTGTAGATTCTTTCTACAACGCAACAGTAAATTCTAACACTACATTCCAATTGTATTTTTCAGATAGCATTTTTACAGCTTCAGAAATATACGATACAGGTTACGCTGTAATTGATCACAACTCAACAACAGGTGATGATAGAGGTGGAATTGCGGTAACTCAAGATTATGTTTATTTCAATGGAGATGCGAACTGTGCACGTTACACAAAGGATTTAACTAATGGTGTTTCACTTCCTGTTACTGATGGATTATTCTCTGACCTCGAAGATGGACAGCTATACTCCTTATGGAATACAAATACTGGCGGTTCATTTGGTACTTATTTTACATCATTAACAATAGATGCAATTACTCGTCTTGATACTGATCTTGCGGTAATTGATACTATTATGTTATCTGACACAATTGTTGTTGGTGGAAATGGCAATCCTGAGAGCGGTGTATTTGCTTCAAAAGAATACCTTATTGTTTACACTGGTTCTCAAGGGAATAACTTCTACAAAATAGACCTACCTAGTGGTAATGTAACACTTTTGAATACAGCAAACTTTACAGACCATCAAGCAAGTGAAAACTGGGCAAGCTGGGGTTTTTCTACTTATGAAAATGGCGCATTTCAAATAGTTTACGTTCAAGACAACACAGATATTATAGCAAAATATAATATAGCTACTGGTGCAATCAGTACACTTGCTACTTTCACAGACCTTAGTGATATGGCATCTATTGCTCTCTCTCCTTGGGACAATAGATTGTATTTCCATCATGAATATTCAAGTCAGTTTGGAGGCAGTGCAGAAACAGGTGGTTATTTACACGCACAAATTTTTAATGGAATTGGTCCAGCTAACGAATGTTCTGCTTTAATTACAGTAAATGTATCTGATTACATACCAAACTTAGGTCCAGATACAACTGTATGTGAAGATGTAAATTATGCATTGAATCCAGGCTCATTTGATTCATACTCTTGGTCAAACGGATCAACAAATGCTCAAATTGTACCTACAACTTCTGGCTCATACACAGTAACTACAACAGATGTTTATGGTTGTGTTAAAGACGAAACGGTTAACTTAACAGTTGATCCGAAACCTGAACTAGATTTAGGAGGTAATATTAACCTTTGTGAAGGTAGCTACTTAGAACTTACAGCAACAGAAGGAATGGTTTCATACGACTGGTCAAACGGTAGTACTGATCAAACATTAATTACTAATGCACAAGGCACATATGCTGTAACAGTTGTTGATGCAAATGGGTGTATCAGTGAAGATGAAGTTGAAGTTACTTCAGTGCCTCTCCCTCTTGTGGATTTAGGTCCCGACACAGTGATAGGAGCAAATTCATTGATGACATACTCTGTTACTAGTGGCTATGCTGGTTACTTATGGAGTACTTCAGATACAACAGCATCAACCACATTTATCATTTCAAACAACCAAATATTGTCGGTAACTGTAACTGACTTTAACGGCTGTGAGGCTTATGATGAAGTTTACATCCAAGTATTACTTGGAACAGATGGTGCTGAATCAAATAAAGAAATGAATCTTTATCCAAATCCAGCTTCTCAACAAGTATATCTTGATTTAGCAGGATTTAATGGTAATGAAGTAGATGTTACATTGATTGACCTTACTGGTAGAGTAGTTTATCAAACCGTAACAAACTCTGTTTCTACTCCAATTAACATCCCTGTTGAGCATTTAACAAATGGTGTTTACACGGTTGTTGTTAAAGCTGATGACAAAGTTATAGGACAGAAAAAAGTGGTTAAGAACTAATTCTTAATAGGCTATAAATGTTAAAGCCCCGTTGGAAATCCAACGGGGCTTTTTATTTGAAGTCAAATTGAGTTTAACCCAACAAATCTTTGTCTAATAAGTATTCAGCTATTTGAATAGCATTTGTTGCTGCTCCTTTTCTCAAGTTATCAGCAACAACCCACATGTTTAATGTGTTTGGTTGTGTTTCATCTCTGCGAATACGGCCAACAAAAACATCGTCTTTATCTTTACCGTACCAAGGCATGGGATACATATTCATGTCAGGATTGTCTTGTAAAACAACCCCTGGAGTTTCATGTAACAATTTGCGAACGTCATTCAGATCGAAATCATTTTCAAACTCAACATTGATTGATTCTGAGTGCCCACCCGTTACTGGAATTCGAACAGCGGTTGCTGAAACTTTGATATCAGATTGTAAAATCTTTACCGTTTCGTTCACCAATTTCATTTCCTCTTTAGTATATCCGTTTTCAGTAAACACATCGCAGTGAGGAATACAGTTTTGATCAATACGGTAAGGATATGCCATCTCAGCTTCTTCGCCATTGCGTTCAGCTTCCATTTGAGCTACAGCTTTAACTCCTGTTCCGGTAACACTTTGATAAGTAGAAACCAAAACACGTTTTGCGTTGTATGCTTTATGAAGTGGACTCAAGGCCATTACCATTTGAATGGTTGAGCAATTTGGATTGGCAATGATTTTATCTTCAGCCGTTAAAATATCGGCATTGATTTCAGGAACAACCAATTTATGATCTGGACTCATTCTCCAAGCTGAAGAATTGTCAACGACCGTACAACCAATTTCTGCAAATTTTGGAGCCCACTCTAATGAAGTTCCACCACCTGCACTGAACAATGCTAACTGAGGTTTTAATTCTAAAGCCTGCTTGGGAGTAACAACTGTAAACTGTTTACCATTGAATTCCAGCTTAGATCCTGCGCTCTTTTCAGATGCCACTGGGATCAATTCTGTTACTGGAAAACCTCGCTCAGCTAATACTCTGAGCATCACGTTGCCTACCATTCCGGTGGCACCTACTACAGCTACTCGCATGTTAAAAAATTGTTCTGTTATTAATGTATAATTTATAAAGGCTGCAAAAGTAATACATTTGAGCAGCCATAATTGATATCAACGTGCAAGTAATTAAGCAATTATCCCTACTCTCAATCTTATTCATTTCATTAAATGGATTTTGTCAGTTTACTGATGATTTCTCAGACGGTGATTTTACCAACTCACCCACTTGGACTGGCGATGACACAAGCTTTACAATTAATGCTTCAAATGAGTTGTGGCTAAACTCATACCCAGCACCAAATGATGAAGCTTATTTAAGTACGCCTTCAACAGCAATACATAATGCTACTTGGGAGTTTTATTTACGGATGGATTTCAATCCATCTAGTTCAAATAGAGCTTATGTTTATCTGACATCAAACCAGAGCGATTTAAAACAAAACCTGAATGGCTATTACGTCATGATTGGAAATACAGATGATGAAGTTTCATTGTATGAACAATCGGGGAGTTCATCAACAAAAATAATTGATGGTTTTGATGATATAGTGAATACAAGTACCGTTGAGATTAAGGTACAAGTTATTAGAGATGTCAACGGAAACTGGGAGTTATTTGCTGATACATCTGCAGGTTTTACTGGATATGTTTCACAAGGAACGGTAACGAATACCACTCATACAACTTCTAGTTATTTTGGTGTTTTATGCGACTTTACCTCTACTCGATCTGACTTATTCTTCTTTGATGATTTTGTGGTAGCGGGTTCTATCGTTCCAGATTTAACTGCACCAAGCATTGATAGCGCTGTTGCAACTTCATTAACAACTGTTGACGTCTATTTCAATGAGACCGTTACTAATGCCACAGCTCAAATAGCTTCTAATTACAGTATTGATGGTGGCATTGGAAATCCTGCTAGTGCGACCCGAGATGCTACCAACCACAACTTGGTTCATTTAACGCTAAGCTCCTCAATCAATGCCAATCAAACCTATACATTAACGGTAAACAACGTTGAAGACCCATCAGGTAATGCCACCTTAAACGAACAAGGAACTTTCTTTTTCTATCAACCTGTTACTATCAATTACAGAGATGTTGTAATCAATGAAATTCTTGCAGATCCATCTCCTGTTGTTGGATTGCCTGAAACTGAAATGATTGAATTGTATAATGCATCTAACCAAGTAATAAACTTAGATGGTTTTACTTTTTCAGACCCATCAACCACAGGAACTTTGCCCTCGTTTTTGCTACAACCAAACAGTTATGTGATTTTAGCCCCTAGTGCCGATGCTTCTTTGTGGACAGGATTTGGCGATGTGATTTCTCCATCTTCTTGGCCAACGTTAAATAACGGAGGCGATGAATTAATCTTAGCATACAATGGAACAGTTGTAGACCAAGTAAACTACAGTGACTCTTGGTATGCTACTAGTTCTAAAGCAAACGGTGGCTGGACATTAGAGCAAATCAATCCAGTTAGTGGATGTTCTGGTGCAGCAAATTGGGCAGAAAGTGAAAGTTCACAAGGTGGTACACCAGTTGCTCAAAACAGTGTTTATGATATTACTCCTGATGCAATTCCTCCAAGCATTGTTTCTTATGAAGTTCTATCCTCAACTCAAATTGCATTTACAACCTCAGAACAGCTGGATACAAGCAACTTTTCATCTGTATCCATACAATTAGCTCCTTCATTGGGTCAAACTATGCTGAGCTATTTAGACATGCAAACGATTGTGGTTGACCTTACTTCCCCAATGGTTGCAGGCACTGCATATACGGTTGAGATAAACGGACTTTCAGATTGTATCGGGAATACACAATCAACAGCGTTTACTGCACTAATTGGTGTCGGGCTAAATCCAAACGTTTACGATTTAATCATCAATGAAATTTATGCCGTTCCAGACGAAGCCGTTTTTGAAGATGAATTCGTTGAAATCTACAACAGAACCAATTCTTTAATTACGCTAGATAACCTGTATTTCGCTGATGCTAGTTCAAGTGTTTCGCTACCTAACATCCAAATAGCTGGAAATAGTTATGCTGTATTAATTGGAGGCACTTCAACAGGTTCAAGCCCATACCTCAACAACGGAGTTTGGTACATTCCACTTTCTAATTTACCCAGTTTGAATAACGCTGGCGATGTAATTTCCATTGGAAATTCTACAACGGGTGAGGTAATTAACACCGTATCCTATTCTGATAATTGGTACATCGATTCTGATAAATCAGACGGTGGTTATTCTTTAGAATTGATTAACCCTTTAGATGTTTGTGCTGGTAGTAGAAATTGGCGAGAACCAATAGCTATTAATCACACCATGGGAGAACAAAACACCGTTTATGATGCTTTTACTCCCGATGCTGTACGGTTCGTTTCAGCTCAAATTAGTGGAGATTCAACACTTCAAATTACCTCTAACGGAAATATCGATGTTGATTCCATTACATTCACGTTAACACCAGGGTTAAATGTGCTGGCTATAACTTCAATTGATGATGCTGGCCAAGCCTTTCAAATTCAAGCGTCTGATGCCTTTGAAACTGGAGTGGTTTATACACTTACCATTTCAGGTATTCGAGATTGCCTAGGAAACAGCTTAGGCAGCCAAACATTTGATGTAAGATTAATTGAACCGCTAGAAATAATAATCAACGAGGTTTTGTTTGACCAACGATCAGGTGGAGCAGACTTTGTTGAAGTATACAACAGAAGCAACCAAGCTATTGACCTAAGAAACTGGAGTTTGAGCTATGTTACTTCGGGTGGAAATGTCAATTTCAGCAATTTAAGTGAAACTTCACTTGTTTTAGAGCCTGGGGAATATGCTGCCTTTACAGAAGATCCTGAAAATATAGCCTTGGAATATCCATTGGCTCATACCGAAAGGGTTTTTAATGCAGACCTTCCTACCTATTCAAATGATGAAGGAAGAGTTACCTTGGTTTCAAACCTTTATGACACCATTGATGATTTCTCATATTCTGCTGATATGCATTTCGATCTACTGATTGATGTAGATGGTATTTCACTAGAACGCATCAATCCAGATAGACAAACAAACGATGCTACCAACTGGCACAGTGCTAGCGAGCGTGTAGGTTTTGCAACACCAGGGTACGAAAACTCGCAATTTGGATTCTCTGAAAATGCTTCAACCGAAATCAACATCAATCCCGAGACTTTCTCGCCAGATAATGATGGCTATAACGATGTAGTAAATATTGAGTTTGAACTTGATAATCCAGGGTATGTAGCCAATATCAAAGTCTATGACCCCAATGGTCGTTTAGTAAGAAACCTTGCAACCAACAGAATATTAGGAAGTTCAGATGCTGTAAGTTGGGATGGTATAAACGATGACGGACAAAAAGCTGGAATTGGCATTTATTTAATATACGTTGAACTCTACGATCTAGAAGGTAATGTAGATCACTACAAAGAAACTTGTGTACTAGCGACTAGACTCTAAGTCGTATTTAATATTTAAGTAACATAAGCATTTGATTATCCTTTAACTTTGCAGCGAAATTTATAATCGCATTATTTGCTATGAAACAATTATTTACTCTTTTAGGGCTATTTATTGCCTCATTTGGTTTCGGACAAAACCTCAGAATTACCGAAATCATGTACAATCCTCCTGAGTCAGGAACTGACTCTCTTGAGTATATAGAAATTTACAACCCGGGATCTTCAGCTGTAAACTTATCTGGATACAGCTTTTCACAAGGTGTTACTTATACCTTCCCAACCGGAGCTAGTGTTGCTGCAGGTGGATATGCTCTAGTATGTGTTGATTCAGTTGCTATGCAAACTGTTTTTGGTGTTGCTGCATACCAATGGACATCAGGCGGATTATCTAATGGTGGTGAAGACATCACATTAATTGATGCCTCAATGGTTACCGTGGATAGCGTTAACTATGATGATGCAACACCATGGCCTACAACTCCTGACGGTAATGGTCCATCACTAGTACTTTGTGACCTTAATGCTGACCCTAATTTAGGTTCAAGCTGGGTTGTTTCTCAGTCAAGCACTGGTGTTACAATCAACGGTAACACAGTTTATGGATCTCCAGGGTCTGCTGATTCTGCTTGTTCTTCAACACCAACTCCTCCAGCAACTCCTTTCTATCCAATTGCAGATATCAACAACGTTGATGCAAATGGTGTAGCTGATTCATCAGGTGTTAACTGCTGGACACAAGGTGTAGTTCTTGGTGTAAACATGAATAGTAGTGGTTTATCTTTCACTATTTGGCACAATGAAGGTATCGGTGTATACGGAAGTGTTGTAAACGGATACTCTGTTAACGAAGGTGACTCAGTTAGAGTTATGGGTACAGTTAATCAGTACAATGGTTTAACTCAAATTGATCCAGATTCAATCGTTTTAATCAACTCTGGAAACACTATTCCAACTCCAGCAGTTGTTACTGCTTTGGGTGAGTCTACTGAATCTAATTTAGTAACATTCGAATTCTCTGAAATTACAGCTGTATCTGGTTCTAACTTCACTTTGGTAAGTGGTACTGATACTATCACTATGCGTGTTGATTCAGACACTGACGTATTAGATAGCTTAACATTAGCAGTTGGTGATTCACTTTGTTCTGTAACAGGTATTGGTGGTCAATTTGACGGCTCTAGTCCTTACACTAGCGGTTACCAATTATTCCCTCGTTACTATACAGATTTAGATACTACTTGCGGAACTGTTGATACAACAACTCCTCCAGCTGTAGTTATTCCTACTTATGATATCGAAGTATTACGTACAGTTAACGCTGACTTTGAGCCAGATTCATTAGGTGTTTACTGTGCTGTTGAAGGTATTGTTTACGGTGTAGATCTAGATGGAAACAACGGCTTAAGCTTTACTTTAATTGATGAAACAGGCGGTATTA
>MDTF01002944.1_pt1 | contig 24815 bp, 25 predicted proteins | sample 811191 | NCBI WGS metagenome assembly MDTF01 (sample SAMN05326649, study PRJNA326480) | marine metagenome | isolation source: seawater | place: Southern Ocean | collected 2011
CACGTTGATAGGCTGGATGTGGAAGCGCAGTAATGCGTGTAGCTGACCAGTACTAATAGCTCAATTGGCTTGATTTATGCACTGAAAAAAATTTTTAGTGATTTAAAGATAAATGATATTTTTATTTTAGAACCCCAACTTTAATTAGTTGGGGTTTTTTTTTAAGTTTATTTCTTTAATCCTACTGCTAATAATTTGTTCAATAGGTAAAGAGTTTTCTTTAGTATAATATAAATTTCTAATAAATTTTTCGTAACTTTTTATATTTCTTTTTAATTCATCAGTTAGAATTTTTTTTTCAATTTTGATATTTTTTTCGATATTGTGCTCAACAAGTCTAATTCTTTTCAGATAAAAAGATCTTCTAGCATCTCTAAATGGACCCATAATATCACTTTTTAAATTGATGATATTTTTTTTTAATATTATAGCATTAAATATTGAACTAGAACCATGAAATAATAATAAAAAAGAATCTACAATATATTTATCAGTTTTGTACTTGTGCATTTTGAAACTACTTAAATGCTTCCTATATAGTAAGTGACTTGAACTTGGGTGGAGACATATAATAATTTGTTTCTTAAATATCTTTCTTAAATTTGTTAAATAATTTTTTAGAAAAATAAAATATTCTTTAACCTTAATATTATCAATTAAGTGACCCCTACGAAGCATATCAGGGTGTAATATATTTGAATCTATAAATGTTATATACTTATTTAATGGTTTTTTAGTTTTTGGAAAAAAAGGTAATCTGACACTTGTAATTTTTACACTTTTATATTTTTTTAAAAGCAAAGATTTTCCATTATAAGCTAGGTTGTATCTTTTATATAAATCTTTTCTTGCAACATAAAGTATATCAATTTGATTAATTATTCTTAAGATTATTAAAATTCTGTATAAAAATTTTTGAAACTTTTTTCTAAATAAAAAACCAATTTTAGTCAAAAAATTTACATGATCCCAATTTTCAGTTTTATAATTTGAAAAAATTGCCATATTGCTAATAGATATTTGAAAAATATTTTGTTTACTTACAAGAAAGTGAAAGAAAAAATGCTGGAACTTAAATGAAAGATTGTTAATAAGAAAAATTTTATTTTTATTTAAAAATTTTCTGAGCTCACTAATATTTTTTGGGCTAAAAAAGATAATATTTTTTTTTTTATAAAAACTATAGTCAATTTGTAATTTATTTTTATTATAGATACTGTGACAATTAATAAAATAAAACTTTTTATATTTTTTTCCTAAATAATTGTACAAATCTTTTTGAAGAAGATATTTTTTTTCAAATGAAAAATCTGAACACAACTCACCTACAATCATAATATATTTAATTAATTTGATACTTTATTAACACCATAAATCTTTAAATCCTTAAAAATATGATTATTGATATTAAAAATGATCATTTAATTACAATATAATGTTGTTTGAAAAAACTTACCTACAATATAAAGGTTTTTTGAAAATGATTTTTTGCTAATTAAATAAGTGTTATAATAAAAATATAACTGAAATTATTAATATTATAAAATTTTCCAAATAAAAAAGTAGGATAAAATTAATCATGCAAAGCAAAGATATTAAAAATTGGGAAAAAGCTCATAAAGAAATGGTTATTAATAAAAACTATCCGTCCTGGCCCTCAGAAATAATGCTGAAAATATTAAATGGTAGTTATTCAAAAACAAAAAATATTGAAGTCAATAATAAAACAACAGTTTTAGATATTGGTTGTGGTTTTGGTAATAATTTGCTTCCATTTTTGAAAAAAAAAGCAAAATGTTATGGTTCTGAGATAAGTCCTGTAATTTGCAAAATCACAACTAAAATTTTAAAAAAAGCAGGGTATAAAAATTTTCAAATTAAAACTGGAAGCAATACAAATCTTCCCTATAAGAATTTATTTTTTGATTTAGTTTTAAGTAATTCAGTTTTACATTATGAAAAAAATAAAAAAAATCATATAAAAGCTCTTGCTGAATATGGTCGTGTGTTAAAAAAAGGTGGGAAACTTTTTGTTATTACCACTGCACCAAAACATGAATTAATAAAAATAGCAAATTTGAAAGATAAAAAGACTAAAGACTTTAGGAAGGGACAAAATTTTTTCTTTGTAAGTAGTGTTAATAATTTGAAAAATAACTTAAGTGTTAATTTTAAAGAAATTGAGACAGGTCGAGTAACAGAAACTTTTAATCAAAGAAAATATGATGTTTTTTTAGCAACATGTACCAAAAAATAGAATTCAATTAAATAATAAGTGAAAAAAATATCTTTTTTATTAATTAGTATAGCTTCAAAGAAGTATGGATTTGGTCACTTAAATAGATCCATATCTCTTTCAAAATTTATTAAAAAAAAACATAATAGTAAGTTTATTACGTTTACAGACGATATTAGTCAAAAAAAAATAAATAGATATAATCCTAATTTATTAAAAAATTTTACTAAAATACTTAACAATCAAATGTTAGAAAAATTTGATTTTATTATTTTTGACATTTCTAACCATGTGATTTTAAAAGATAAAAAAATAATAAAATATTTAGAAAAGATTACATGTCATTTCTTTAATAAGACTATAATTATTGATGGATTGAAGAATGAAATGATTAATAAAAACAAAAAAATAAAAAAAAAAGTTCTTATTTGTCCATATCTAATAGAAAATGATGAAGTAAACAAAAATGACAATAAAACAATATACTTGATCGGACCAGATTATTTTATTCCAAGCCATAATATGGCAAAGTTAAAAAAAAATAATATTTTAAAAAAAAATATTAAAAATTTATTAATTACATGCGGTGGATCAGATTTAGAATGCCATTCAATTTATTTAGTTAAAATTTTACTAGAAATTAATATTAAAATAAAAATAGATATTGTAATTGGACCATTCTATAGTAAAAAATTAACTTCTTTATTAAAAGAATTTTCCATAAAAAACCCCAATATAAACTTAATTTATAATCCAAAAAATATATGTATTTCAATGCTCAAAAATGATGTGATAATTTGTTCATCAGGCTTAACAAAATATGAAACAATTTTACTAGGCCTACCCTCAATTATATTTTGTGCAAACAAAGAACAGGAAAAAAATAATAGAGGTTTTAAAAAAAAAAATATATGTATCACGATTGATAATATGAAAAAAAGAAGTGAGATTAAAAAAACAATAGAGAATTTTCTACAAAATTTTAATCAGCGAAAAAAATTTTTATATAAATCAAAGAAAATTATTGATTTAAATGGAGCTAATAGAATTTTAAAAATTATTGAAAATATAAAAAATTAACTTATGAGTTTTTCTAAGAAAATAATAATACAAAAAAAAATTATATCTAAAAACGATCAACCATTTATAATTGCAGAAATTGGATCCAATTTTAATCAAAATATAAAAATAGCCAAAAAATTAATTTATACTGCAAAAAACTGTGGAGCAGATGCTGTAAAATTTCAATTATTTAAAGCAGATGTTCTATATCCCAAAAAAAAAGATAAAAAGATGAATGAATTATTTAAAAGTATTGAACTTAAATCTTCCTGGGCAAAACAATTAAAAGATTATTCTGATAAAATAGGAATAATTTTTTTTGCATCAGCTTTTGATTTAAGTTCAGCTAAATTTTTAGAAAAAATAAATGTAAAATTACATAAAATTGCTTCATCAGAACTTACAAATTTTAAATTAATTGAATTCTTGGCAAAAACAAAAAAACCTTTACTGTTATCTACGGGCATGTCAGATATGGATGATGTCCATAAAGCATTAAAAATCTGCCAATCTAAAAAAAATTTTGATATAGTAGTTATGCAGTGTGGATCTATGTATCCGTTAACCTACAACTATGTGAATTTAAATGTATTAAACTCATACAAAAAAAAATTTAAAAGCATGGTTGGTTTTTCTGATCATACAACTGACAATATTTCATCTTTAGTTGCATTAGGTAAAAATTCTGTAGTATTTGAAAAACATTTTACACTAAGCAAGAAATCTAAAGGTCCAGATCATTTTTATGCACTGGAACCAAAACAACTTAAGAATTACATAAGCCAATTAAAAAATGGGTTCAAATCTTTGGGATCAGAGAAAAAAGATTTATTACCTATAGAAAAAAAATTTTCTAGAAGAGAAGGATTGTACCTTAAAAATGATTTGTCTTTAGGTACAAAAATATTAAAAAAACATCTATACATAAAAAGGCCACCACTAGGAATCAGATCTAAGTATTTAAAAAGTGTTTTAGGAAAAAAGTTAAAAAAACATGTTAAAAAAGATGAACCGTTAATGATTAACTGTTTGAATTAGATGTATTGCTACTCTTTCATAAATAAATTTAAAAAAATAGTTGAGACCAACAAAAATAAAATTGCTATCAAAAACAACAATACCAACCAATATAGTTTCAAGGAATTAGACATTTTTTCTGATTGTATAGCTACCGAAATTTTAAGAAAAAAAATTAAAATTAATGAGGTGATTATAATTGATGCTAAAAAAAAATTAGTAACTTATGCTGCTATTGTTGCTTGTTTAAAAATAGGGTGCCCTTATGTTCTTATTGATTTCGCACAGCCTATACCAAGAATTAAAAAAATACTGTTAAGATGTAATTCAAAAATTTGTCTATCATTTTTTGATAACAAAATTTTGATAAAAAAACTTTTTAAAAAGCATATAAATCTAGATAATATTAAATTCTCAAATAAAAAATTTAATGAAGTTGAAAAACGAGGAATGGAAGTTGTTTCCTCAACACCAGCTTATATAATGTTTACTTCAGGCTCTACTGGATTCCCAAAAGGAGCTATAATTACCCATCAAAATATTTTAAATTTTTCAGCATGGGCCAAAGAAGAATATAAACTTAATTCAAAAGATGTAATCACCAATGTTAATCCATTGTATTTTGATAATTCTGTTTTTGACATATATTCAAGCTTATTAAATGGACTTAAATTAATAATATTTAATCAAGTGGACACCTTAGACCCTCTAAAACTAATTCAAAAACTTTTTAAAAACAGGTGCAGTGTATGGTTTTCTACTCCTTCCTTATTAATTTTTCTTATCAATTATAAGTTAGTAACAAAAAAAAATTTTAAATATATAGAAAAAATTATTTTTGGTGGTGAAGGCTTCCCTAAAAATAAATTAAGACAACTTATTTCTACATTGGGTAGTAAAAAAAATTTTTACAATGTCTATGGACCAACGGAATGTACCTGCATTTGTTCATCGCATAAAGTTTTAGAAAAAGATTTTAGAACAAATTCCAATTATATTACTTTGGGAAATATCTCTAAAAATTTCCAATTTGAAATTATTAATCCTAAATTTGAACGAGTAAACAAAGGTAAAGTTGGTGAGTTACTATTGTTTGGGCCCAATGTTAGTTTGGGTTATATTGGGCAAAATGATTTAACAGATCAAAGATTTATACAAAATCCATTTAATAAAAAATTTAAAGATATTGGTTATAGAACTGGAGATTTTGTATACCAAGAAAAAAAAAACGACCAATTATTTTTTGTTGGTAGAGAAGACAGTCAAGTAAAACATATGGGATATAGGATTGAACTTAATGAAATTGAAATAGCGATTAACAACATTAAAAATATTAAGGAAGCTGTGGTTTTTTACAAAAAGGAAGCAAATAATGGAAAAATAATTACAGTTATTGCATGCAATGAATTAGACAAAAAAGAATATATCTATAATACTCTTAAAAAAAAAACTGCCAATTTATATGATTCCATCCAAAATTTTTTTAGTGAAAAATTTACTCAAAAATAGAAATAATAAAATTGATAGAAAAAAAATGAAAGACATTTATGAAAAAAAATGATTTAGTTAAAGAGTTGGCAAAAATGTTTGATGAAAAAAGTTCTAAATTTAATTCAAAGTTAAGGTTTAATGATTTAAGGAATTGGGACTCATTAAAACAAATGGAACTAATAATTTTTACTGAGAAAGTTTTAAAGAAAAAACTTAAATTAAATGATATTTTATGCTTAAAAAGTTTTTCTGATTTAATTAAACTTTTAAAGATTAAGTAAATTTTTAATATGAAAAAAAATATTATTATTACAGGTGCAGCAGGAAACTTAGGAGAGGCCCTAGTAAAAAGCTTAGTAAAAAAAAATGCTAAAGTAATATGTTTTGATAATAATAAAAAAAACTTAAGTAACCTAAAAAAAAAATATAATAAAGTAGATGCATATTTTTGTGATTTAACAGATGAGAAAAACTTAATTTCAGTTTTTAACAAGATATTTAAAAAATATAAAAAAATAGACCTATTGATTAATAATGCAGGCTATATCTCTAATTCTTTAATTGTTTCATTGGGTGAAAAAGGTTTAAGTAGGCATTCATACGATCTATGGAAAAAAACTATTTCAAATAATTTAGACTCAACTTTTCTAGTATCGTCGTTTATAATTGAAAATATGATTTCCAATAGAAATGAAGGTTTGATTATAAATATAAGCTCAATTTCAGCAAATGGAAATGTGGGACAATCAGCATATTCTGCTGCAAAGTCAGGTGTAAATGCTTTAACAAAAACTTGGTCTAAAGAATTAAGTAAATTTAAAATTAGAGTAGCTGGTATATCTCCAGGCTTTATTGATACCCCAAGTACTAAAAAGGTTTTAAGTAAAAAAATTATTAATAATTTAAAAGAAAATACTGCCTCAGGTAGATTTGGGAAAAAAACAGAATTTATACAAGCAGTAAATTTCATAATAAATAATAAATTTTTTAATGGAAAGATTTTAGAAATTGACGGAGGGCTTAATATTTGAGTAATCTCGAGGATCGATTTTTAAATTTTAAAAGATCAATTTTAGATCATCAAAATATTTATGGTTCCTACTGGAACTTAGCCAAAGAAACTTTTGATGTGAGTTTTAAAGATGGTGAATACAAAAGTTTGGGAAAAAGAAATTATCTTCCTGAAATATATAATCATCAAATGAGCCAGGATGACTTATTGGATATAAATTTTGAGTCTCAAGAAAATAAAAAAATTATTCAACTTGGGGAAAAAAAATTGTGTCTTAAAAAAAGTACTGGAAACGCAAGTATAATATATGATCAAGAATATTTCACACTTATTTCAAAATATCTAAAAAAAGATGATGTTGTTTGTGAAGTTGGATCTGGTGGTGGCTTGTTAACAGCATTAATACATGAAAAAAAAAAAACGATTAATGTTTTAATTGATATTCCAAATGTAATACTTTCTTCTATTAGTTTGATGTTTACTTTATTTCCAAATTGTAAATACTTACTTCCTAATGAGATTGGCAAAATGTCAGATTTAGATTTAAAATCATACGATTTCATTTTCCTATCTCCAAATCAAATTCACCTAATACCTGATAAAAGTTTCAATTTTTGTCTTAATAATCAATCTTTTATGGAAATGGACATGAAAGAAGTAAATGAATATTCAGAATTTTTTAATAGAACAACTAAAAATCAAGGCTATTTCTTTTGTTCCAATAGAACAAGAAAAAGACATTATTTTTTTAATTACAATTTCCATTTATTAAAGAGCTTTAAAAAAATTTTTATTAAAAAAAGCAATTATTTTTTTGCAAATAAAGAATTAAGTTCTATGATAAATTTTTTAGCATTCAAAGACGAAAAACTGAAAAAAAAATCAATTAAATTTGGTTTCATTGATAGAATTTTAGGTATAAGATTTTTTAAGATATGGGAGTTTTTTTATTGGTTAAAAAAGGACATAAGTTCATTTAAAAATACAATTATTAAAAAATAAATTTATGAAAAAATTAATCATTTTTGGTACTGGTCAAGTTGCAGACATAATTTCACATTATTTCAAAAATGATAGCAACATCAAAATTTTTGGTTTTTGTGAAGATGAAAAATATATAAAAAAAAATAAATTTAATAACCTGCCTGTGTTTACTACAGGAGAGGTTTTAAAAAAATATAAGTCAATTGATTATTATATTCATGTTGCAATGTCTTACACAGATATGAATTCACTGCGAAAACAAAAATTTAATTTTTTTAAAAAAAAAAAATATAAACTTCTAAGTTTTATTAGCTCAAAGGCAAACGTATTAAAAAAAAATTACTCAATTGGACAAAATTCTGTAATTTTAGAAAATCAATCAATTCAACCATTTGTTAAGATTGGTGATAATACAATGATTTGGAGTGGAACTGTAATTGGACATCACACCAAAATTGGCAATCATAACTGGATAACCTCAGGATCAAAAATAGGAGGTAATTCAGTTATTGGTAACGAGTGTTTCCTAGGAATTAATAGCACTGTGGGGCACATGGTAAAAATAGGTGATACAAGTTTTTTAGGAGCTAATAGTTTGACTACAAAATCTATAAAAAAAAATAGTGTTGTAATAAGTCAAGACTCAAAAAAATTAGATATTTCAAGTAAAGATTTTTTAAAAATTACTTATTTTAAATGATTAACAAATGGAAAAAAATTGGTTTAATCTTAAAACCTTCAGATCATAATTTAAGTTGGTGGAAATCCTATGGAATGGATCCCACAGTAATTCAGATTAATAAATCATTACATAGAATTTTTTTTTGTGGAAGAAATAAAGAAAATAAATCGATTATTGGTAGCGCAGATATAGATTTGGATAATCCATCAGAAATATTAAAAGTGAACAAAAACCCAGTTCTTACTCCTGGTTTACTGGGAAGTTTTGATGATAATGGTGTTACAGCATCATGTGCAATTAAAAACAAAAAAGATTTATACCTTTATTATATTGGGTGGAAACCAAAATCAACTACAAGGTATTCATTAATGACTGGACTTGTGATATCCAAAAATAATGGAAAATCATTTAAGAGATATTCTAGAGCTCCAATATTAAAACTTACAGATAGAGAGCCTTATTCAATTCTAACAGCACCATATGTTTTAAGGGTAAAAAATAACCAATGGTTAATGTGGTATGTGTCTTGTGAAAATTGGAAAAATGAAAATTTACCAATTTACAATATCAAGATAGCAGAGTCTAAAAATGGTTTAGATTGGGTTCAAAAAGGTAAAATTGCAATTAATTTAAAAAAAAATGAAAGAGCAGTAGCAAGACCATCTGTATTTATAGAAAATGGAATTTTTAAAATGTATTATTGTCACGAAACTAAAGTTGGTAGATATAGAATAGGCTATGCGGAGTCCAAAGATGGATACAAATGGATAAGAAAAGATAAAAATGTGGGCATAGATGTTTCAAAAAATAAAAATGAATGGGACTCAGAAATGATTGAATATCCATATATAGTTAAATATAAAACCAAATATTTTATGTTTTATAATGGTAATAGTTATGGAAGAGATGGTGTCGGTCTAGCAATAAAGGGTTAAAATAAATTAATGGATAAGCCTCTATCAGTAATCATTCTTGGACAGAATACAATTTTAGCAAAAGAAATATTAAAAATTATAAAGTTAAGATATAATAAAAAAATAAAAATTATTGGCACATCTTCTGACTTCAAATTAAAAAAGTTTATTGTAGGATTATTTAAATATAGAATAGTATTTTTATCCAACAAAATAAGAAATGAACAAAAAATTATAGAGTTAATCAGAAATAACAAGGTTGATTTGATATTTTCTTTACAGCACAAGTGGATAATATCTGAAGAAATCATAAAACTTACAAATAACAGTATATTCAATTTTCATTTTGGTAAAATCCCAGAATATAGAGGTCATGACCCAGTAATCTATTCAATTTTAGACAAGCAAAAATTTTTTTTTTCAACTATTCATAAAATTTCCAAAACAGTTGATACAGGAGAAATTATCAGTGAAAAAAAAATTAAAAATTTAGATGAAATACCGAGAGTTATTGAGAGAAAAATGGTAAAAACATTTAAATTACAGTTTATTACTATGATCAATAAAATACTTAAAAAAGAAAAAATAAAAACAAAAAAAATTAAAATAGTAAATTTAAAAAAATTTAAAAAAATTAACTCTTTAAGAGAAAAAAAATTAATATTTAATTTAAATGATTTAGAAAAAAAAACTACAGCTTTTAATCAAGCACCTCATGAGCCTGCATTTTTTTTATATAATAAAAAAAAATACTATGTTTTAAAAGATTATAAAGAATATTTAAAATATAAAAATAAAAAATAATGAAGAAACCAATATGCATAATTGCAGCACGAAATGGGAGTAAAAGAATTAAAAATAAAAATATAATAAATTTTTTTGGTAAACCACTAATCAGTTACTCTATACAAACTGCCCTAAAGTCAAAATTGTTTGAAAAAGTAGTTGTCTCAACTGATAGTCTTAAAATAGCAAAGATAGCTGAAGAATATGGAGCAGAAGCTCCGTTCTTAAGAAAAAAAAAATTATCAGATGATGAAACAGGATTAAGAGAAGTAATAAAAGATACAATAAAAAATATTAAATCACAAAATAATGAATATCATTTTTATATATATGCGACAGCGGCACTATTAGATCAAAAAGATTTGATTAAAGCATTTAAAAAAATTAAAAAATTAAATTATGATTTTCTAATTTCTGTTAAAAAATTTGAATCAAACCCCTTAAGAGCATTTAAGGTTAAAAATAATAACCTTAAATTTAAATGGAATAAATTTGCAAAAAAAAATACACAAAATTTAGAAAATTTATATAGTGACTCAGCTAGTTTTTTTATTTTTAAGACTAAAAATATTTTCAAAAAAAATATATTACCTAATAAGACTACTTTTTATGAGCAGTCTAGAAATGAAGCTTTAGACATAGATTATCCAGAAGATCTAGAAATGTTAAAATATATTTATAAAACTAAATCAATTAAGCCATAGTATCGCCTTATTAATTTGATTTTTTTAAAAAAACAATTATGCGTAAATATCCAATGAATAAAAAAAAAAAAAACCCTTTAGTTTCAATAATTATTAGAACAAAAAATGAGGAAAAATGGATTTCTAGTTGTTTGAGAGCCATAGAAACTCAAAGTTATAAAAATTATGAAGTCTTAATTGTTGATAATGATTCAACTGACAATACAATTAAAAAAACTAATAAATTTAAAGTTAAGCTTTTAAAAATTAGAAAATTTAAACCTGGGAATGCAATTAATTTTGGAATTAAAAAATCTAAAGGTGACTTAATTGTATGTTTATCAGGTCATTGTATTCCTGTAGATAAAAACTGGTTATCTAATTTAGTAAAAAATACTAAATCAAAAAAAATTGCTGGAGTGTATGGGAGGCAGGAACCTTTTTCATTTAGCTCAGACATAGATAAAAGAGACTTAATAAATACATTTGGATTAGATAGAAAAACCCAAATTAAAGACACCTTTTTCCATAATGCTAATAGTTGTTTTTCAAGAGAAATTTGGAAAAAATTTCCTTTTGATGATAATGTGACTAACATTGAAGACAGAGTTTGGGCTGAAAAAGTAATAAGTTGTGGGTATAAAATAATTTATGAGCCTAAAGCTAGTGTCTATCACTACCATGGAATTAATCATGATCTAAATGTTGATAGAGCGAAAAATGTAGTTAAAATACTTGAAACATTAAGTACCACAACGACACAAAAAAATAAATTTAGTAGAGAAAAATTAAAAATTGCAGCCTTAATTCCTATAACAGGAAAAACTAAATTTTTAAAAGAAAAGTCTTTATTGGAAATTGTAATAAGGTCTGCTCAAAAATCGAATTATATTCAGGATGTGATTGTTTTAGCAGACAATGATGAAACGATTAAGCTTGCAAAATCATTTGGAGCTAAAGTGCCATTTAAAAGACCAATTAGTTTATCGGAGAGTTATATTTCTGTTAATGATATTTTAAAATATTCAGTCGAAGAATTAGAAAAAAAAAATAATAACTATGATTTGATTGTATGCTTAGAAGAAACCTACCCATTTAGAGAGTCTGAGGCTATAGACTCTATGATTAACAAGTTGTTAAACGAAAATCTCGATACAATTTTTGCTGGAAAAATTGAAAAAAGAGGGATTTGGTTTGATAGAGGTGGAGATGCTGAAATAATATTAAAAGATTTTATGCCACGTGATCTAAAAAAAGATAAAGTTGTAATTAGTTTGTTTGGACTGGGATGCGTTACACATCCAGGAATTATCAAAAGAGGAAACTTATTTTCAGGAAAAACAGGAATTTTTGAAATTAAAGATAAAAAAAGTCAAATTGAAGTTAGAGATAAACAAAGTTTAGATTTTGCTAAAGACATATATTACAGTAGCAATTAATTGAAATGAAATTAAAAAATCAAAAAATAAATATAGCTATAGTGGGCTGTGGAAGAGTTGCTGAACATTATTACAAAATCTTTAAAATAGGAAAAATTTCAAATATTAATATAACTGGGGTGTGTGATAAAAAATTAAAAAAAGCAAAGCTTTTTGCTAGTAAATATAAATCAGAATGGTTTACGAGCTTAGAAAAAATGCTTAATAGTTTAGATATAGATTTGTTAATTATCTGTACGCCTTCAGGCCTTCATTATAGTCATGCTAAAAAAAGTTTAAAAAAAAATATAAATGTTTTAGTTGAAAAACCTATTTCCATGATTCCTGCTCAAGGGGAAGAATTAATTAAAATTGCGAAAAAAAATAACTTATATTTTGCAGTTGCATTTCAAAATAGATATAATCAGGCAATAATTTGCTTAAAAGATGCCATACTAAAGAAAAGATTTGGTAAAATTATTACTATAGCCGTAGTTCTTAGATGGTGTAGGTATCAAAAATATTACAATGACGAATGGCATGGTACATGGAAGAATGATGGTGGAGTAATTAATCAACAAGCAATACATCACGTTGATGCTTTGAATTGGTTGTTTGGTCCAATTAAAAGTGTCAATGCAATTATAAAAAATAGACTTAACAAACTTCAAGCAGAAGACACGCTAGTTTCTTCGTTAGAACTATTTAATGGAAGTCTATGTACAGTTGAAGCAACAACAGCTGCAAGACCTAAAGATTATGAGGCATCAATTTCAGTTACAGGAGAAAAAGGATATGCTAAAATTGGGGGTATAGCACTTAATGAAATTATTGAATGGGAATTTATAAATAAAAAAAAAGAGGATAAAAAAGTCAAGAAACTTTATTCACAAAAATTTGATAATGGGTATGGTTTAAGCCATTTGCCTTTAATTATAGACGCTTTAAAAAAGATATCATTGAAAAAAAAAAATTATTCCTCTACTGTAAGTGCTCTCGAAACAACTAAAGTAATACATGCTTTCTATTCAAGCAGTGAAAAAAAAAAAATGATACTATTAAAAAATAAACCACAATCAAAAAAATTAGGAAAATAAGAATATGAAGATTGCTAATAAATTTCCAGGGAAAGACATTTCTATTGAAGATATAAAATATAAATTTCCTTTAGTTGCTAAAAAAAATAAGAGTCATAAGAGTAAATTTAAAATTTCAGGCATAGAATTTGGAGGAAACTTAATCCCTGTTTTTGCAGGACCTAACATGGTAGAAAGTGAAAAATTAATTATTAATTGTGCGGTAAATGTTAAAAAAGCAGGTGCACATTTTTTAAGAGGTGGAGCTTTTAAACCATTGACCTTTCCATACAGAAGTAAAAAATATACAGAGACTAGGCTTGAGGGTTTGAAGTGGTTAAAGCAGGCAAAAATTGAAGCAAAAATACCTGTAATTACTGAAATTATGGAAGAGAAGTATTTAGATGAAATATGTGAAGTTGCAGATATTTTACAAATTGGTTCAAGAAATATGCAAAATTTTCCTTTGATCACTGCTTGTGCAAAAACTCAAAAGCCAATAATGTTAAAAAGACATTATGGTTCATCACTGCGAGATTGGTTGGGTGCAGCAGAATATATAATGGTGGAAGGTAATAAAAAGGTTATTTTATGTGAGCGTGGTGTTTCGGTACCACACACACATAGGTCAACTTCTAGATTTTTACTGGATCTTCAAGTTATACCAGCTGCTCAAGAAATAACACATTTACCTATAGTTTCAGATCCATCACACGCTACTTTTTGGAGGCAATGGGTTCACTCAATGTCACTTGCTAGCGTAGCAGCTGGAGCTGATGGCATAATGCTAGAAGTTCACCCTGACCCAAAAAACTCTGCTGTAGACCCTTTGCAACCAATAGATTATAAAGAATTTAAAAACCTGATGAAAAATATGCATTCTGTTGCAAAAGCTTCTTATAAAAGGAAAATATTATAGTGGATAAAAAAAATTTATTTATTGATAAAAATATAGGAAGAGTTGGTGATTATGTAGATCAACACTTAAATAAAACAAAAAATTTGAAAAATGATGTACCTCCTTTTTCATCTGTTGAATTTAGTATCAATGGAGCTTGTAATAGAAGGTGTGCTTTTTGCCCAAGAGTAAACGAGTCAGAATATCCAAATATTTTAAACAGTCTAGATATGGGGGCATTTAAAAAATTAATTAAAGACTTAACTACAATAAAATATGATGGTAGATTCTCTTTTACAGGTTTTTGTGAACCATTATTAACAAAAAATTTATATGAGTATGTCTCAATAATTAAAACAAACTTACCAAAATCAACAGTAGAGATAGTTTCAAACGGAGATGTATTAGAGAAAAAAACTGGTCCTAAGATGCTGACCAATCTTTTTGAAGCAGGTCTTGATAGAATAAGAGTCAGTTTATATGATGGACCACATCAAATACAAATAATGAAAGACATAAGAACTCTAAGTAAATTAACAGATGATCAATTCATGATTAGAGAAAGGTATTTAGGTCCAGATGAGAGCCATGGAATAACTATCTCAAATAGAGCCGGTTCGGTGGAATATAAGACTGAACATTTTGAACTAAAAGCTCTCACAGAACCGTTAAAACAACCCTGCTACTATCCATTTTATAAAGTATTAATTGATCATGATGGGGCAGTACTTATGTGCTCTAACGACTGGAAAAAAGAAAAAATATATGGAAATATTCTTGAAGAGTCATTGCTAACAATTTGGTCTAATACGAAATTTAATGAAACAAGAAAAAAACTATCTTGTGGTGATAGAACTTACAAACCATGTAATGTGTGTGACGTTAACGGTACCTTAAATGGAGGAAAATCATTTAATAGGTGGCAAGAACATTTTTCAAAAAAAGACTAATTAATTTTTTATGTTAAATGAAAGAAATATTGATAGACCAGACTGGAAAAAAAACATTCAAGATAAAAAAATTGACTTAACAAAAAATGTTCATCATGATAAAATTTTAAATGATAGGATTAAAAGCATCATTCAAAATAGTAACTTTATTTTAAATTATGCAAATGACTCTAAAGTTTATAGATCAATTTCTCAATATTATAAAATCTCCATTGAAAATATATCCATAGGTTTTGGGGCAACAGATCTTATACAGAGAGTTATTAGCTCAATCAAAATAGATAAGTTATATATTGTCAACCCATCTTTTATGATGGTGGATGTCTATTGTAAAATGATTGGTCTTGACTATGAATTTATAAACCTTGATCAAGTAGATAAGATAGAAAAAAAAAAGAATTATGGGATTTATTTTGTAAACCCAAATGGAGTTAATGGTGAAGCAATAGATGTAAAGTGTTATTTAGAAGACTTTAAATGGGTAGTTATAGATGAAGTGTATGCAGATTTTTTTAATAAATTTTCGCTATTAGGTAATGTTTCAAGCAATACAGTGATTATTAAAAGTTTAAGCAAGAGTTTAGGAATAGCAGGATTAAGAGTTGGATTTTGTTATGGCTCTACTGATTTAATTAATGAAGTTCAAAAATTAAGAATGAGCCAGGTAACAACATCAATAGCATCTTTAGTTATTCCAGAAATTATTAATATGACTCCAGAAGTTGTTTCTAGAATGAACGAAAGTAAAATTTTTTTAGAAAAAAAGTTTGATTGTAAAAAGTCTTATGCAAATTATGTTTTGTTTAAAGAAAAAAATATATATACAGAAAAATTTGGCACAAAAAATGTTGATGGATATTTCAGAATGGCATTAGCCGATATGAATACTTTAAATGCAAAATAAATTTTTTGATTATATAAATAATAAAATTGAAATAAAAAATTTAGATAAATTTGCAGTAATTATTGGTAAAAACCCATCACTAAATGCAAGATCACCAGTACTTTGGAATGCAGCTTTCAAAGCCAATGATCTAAATTATTCGATGATACCAATCGACGTTGATATAGAAAATCTAGAAATAGTTTTAAAATTTTTGCAAGAGGATAAAAAATGTATAGGTGGCGCCATTACAATTCCTTATAAATCTAATGTTTTTAACTGGTTGGGAGAAAGTGTAAGTGATGAAGTCAATAATATTAAAGCTGTTAATTGTATTTATAAAAACAAAGAAGGTATTTTTCAAGGAACTAATACAGATGGAGAGGCGTCCTTAGTTACTTTTAAAAATAAATTTGGAGAATTAAAAAACAAAAAAGTTATGATTATGGGTTGTGGAGGCGCTGGAAAAGCCGTCATAGCATATTTTGCTCAAGAATTAAAAAATTCAGATCTTTATTTAACAAACAGAGACAAATCAAATTTTAATAATGAAAATAAACCAAAGAATATTATTTGGGTTGATTGGCTAAAAAAAGCTCAAATACTTAATAAAATAGATATATTAATTAATTGCACTAGTTTGGGATTTGATAAACAGACTGATATAGCCCCCCTTCAAGAAGAGGACATAAGGCTTTTAAAAAAACAGTCTATTGTCTATGATATAATCTATAACCCAGAAAAAACTTTATTACTTAATTTAGCTGAAAAAAATGGTTTAAAAATAATAAATGGATCTGAAATGAACTTATTACAAGCTGTACTAGCATTTAAATACGTTGTAAATAATGTTGATAAAAATATAAACCCTGAAAAACCAATGAGAGAGGTAGCAAAAAGCAAATGAACACAATAGCAATTATTATGGCAAGAGGTGGATCCAAGGGATTACCAAGAAAAAATGTTAAATTATTAGCGGGAAAACCTTTAATTGCTTATACTATTGAACATGCAATTGCATCGGGCGTTTGTGATGAGGTGATTGTCACAACTGAAGATGATGAAATTGCAGAAATTGCAAAAAAATATGGAGCTAAAGTTCCATTTCAAAGACCTGCAGAATTAGCTGATGACGTTACTCCTCCAGAACCTGTGATTAAACATGCATTGTTAGAATTTGAAAAAATATCAAAGAAAACTTTTGATATAGTAGTTTACTTACAAGCAACTGATCTTTTTAGGTCACCTCAGATGATCACTGACTGTGTAAATAGATTAAAAAATGATCCAGATATAGATACCGTCTTTAGTGCGTATAAAACACATAAGCATTTTTGGACAGAAAAAGATGATGGTAACTATGAAAGACTTACAGAATTAACTTATGAAGCGAGACAATCGAGAGGTAAAAAATCAACTTATAGAGAGGACCAAGGGATAGCATCTGCTTTTAGGGCCAACCTTTTAAAGGAACAGAATAGAAGAGTTGGAGATAAAGTTGCAATTATTTCTAATGAGGACTTTAGAACATCAATAGATATACATAATGAATTTGACTTTTGGTTAGCAGAAACAGTATTTACTAAATGGTCAGAAAATGAAAAAAATTCTCATAAAATTTTAGATGATGATTTAAATTTTCTAGGAAAAGACCTTCAAAGTTGGTCACAAAGTATTAGAAATGGTTATATCAGATCATATATAATATTTGCACTACATGAAACAGGTGTTTTTGATTTATTAAGAAAAAACAAAAATTTATCAATAGATCAGATTGCGCAAAAATGTAATTTGAATTCAACTCTTTTAAATGGTGTTATGAATTTTTTATATCATGCAGATCAGATAATTGTTAAAGAAAACGATAAATTCTCTTTAACTGAAAAAGGACAACAATGGTTATTCACAGATCCTGTACTTGCAATGTCTTTTGGTGCTGTTGGTGCCTACTCATGCATACTATCAGAATTAGTTCCTTCATTAAGAAATGAAAAAAAATATGGAAAGGATTTCCTAAGAAAAGGTGAATTTATTGCAAAAGGGAGTTATCATACTGGAAGAGCTAATTACTCGTGGGTTTTAGATAAAATGAAAGAATACGGAATTAAAAAAATTGCTGACTTAGGTTGTGGATCTGCAGATGTTCTAATAAATTTTTGTAAAATTGACCCTAATTTAAGAGGTGTAGGAATTGATATTTCAACAAAAGCACTGGAAGAGGCAGACAGTAGAGTTAAAAAAAATAAGTTATCAGACAGGATAACACTTTCTCCAGGAGATCTTTATAAACCTGAAACTTTCTCGGAGTCAGTCAAGGATGTAGACGCATTTAATTCCATAATGGTTATGCATGAGTTTCTAAGAGATGGAGAGGATTCTGTTGTTAATATGTTTAAATCCATGAAAGAAAAATTTAAAGGAAAATATTTTTTCTTGGGTGAATTTGACTGTTTAGAAGATGAAGAATATCAACAAACTAAATATGCTGATAGAATTCATTATCTTTTCTATCAACACATGATACATCCTTTAACTAACCAAGGGTTAACCACAAAAGAGGGTTGGTTAAATATTTTTAAAAAAGCAGATGTAGAAGTATTAGAAATGAACGATAAACTTAATTTTAGATTGGTCCAGTTTATTCTTAAATTTTGATAATGGGAAAAAAGAAATTTTTAAACTTTGCCATTATCGGTTGTGGTTCAGTTGCAATAGATCATGCGAAAGCAATTGAAAAACTTGGACATAAAATAATTTTAGGAACGACAAAAAGTAAAAATTCACTAAATTGGAAAATATTTTTAAAGCAATTTCCTTACGTTAAATTTTCTAGTATAAAAAAAATCTTAGAAAATAAAGATGTAGACCATGTAGTTTCATGCTTACCTTTAGATGAACAAAAAAAAAACTGTGAAAAACTTCTATTTTCCAAGAAATCAATATTAATTGAAAAACCGCTTCATGATAATTACAAAAAATTAGATAAAATAATTAATAATAAAAAATCTTATCTAAATAATAAAGCTATTGGATACAATCGAAGAAACTATGAAATTATTGAATTTTTAAAAAATAGAATTGATAAAGGTGGTGTTACTAGTGTTTCAGTAAATATTTCGGAAAATTATAATATCCTTAAAAAAAAATACAAATCTCATTTAAATAAAAAATTTCTTCATGTTGGTTCTTCAAGTCATATTATAGATTTACTACAATATCTTTTTGTAGATATTAAAGTGATCAATAAATGGGTCTTTAGAAGAAAAAAACTAAATTCTTTTTCATTAGTTATGAAATCAAAAAAAAATTTTCCTGTATTTGTAAAAATTAATCCACTTGATCCAGACGAAGTGGGTATTAAAGTAAGATTTTCAGATGAAAGTTTATGGCAACTAGCACCTATAGAGAGGCTTAGGATATTCAAGGGCTACGATATTAAGAAACTTGGGAAAAAAAATTTTAATAAGATATATATACCAAGAATTAAATCTACATATACTGAAAATAAACACTTAAGACCAGGTTTTGTAAATCAGATTAAAAATTTTATTTCAAATAATTCGAAAAAATTATGTAGACCAAAGCAAAATTTAAAATTAATAAGATTATTAAACCAAATTATTTAGATATATGAATAAGTCAAAGTTTGTTACATTACGTGAAGCCAATATCTTAGCCAAAAAAAAAATTTCAAAAAAAAAATGGAATTGGATGAGTTGTGGTTCGGAAAGAGAACTTACACTAAATGAAAATTTAAATTTTTTCAAAAATTTTAAAATTGAACCAAAAATATTTAAAGGTATTTCTAAAATAGAGACAAAAACTAAATTATTTGGAGTTGATATAAAGTTTCCTATGATTATCTCTCCAATGGGTTATATGACTCAATTTCATAAAAGAGGTGAATTAGCCTTAGCTTTAGGGGCATTTAATGAAAATACCTTTATGAGCTTGAGCGCAGTATCATCAGTCAAAATTCATGAGATATATAAAGTGAATAAAGACTTGAATATGATTTATCAATTTTATTCTTTAAAACCAAAAAGTTGGGTTAAAGAAGAACTTAGAAAAATTACTGATATGGGTGTAAAAGCCATATGTATTACTGCTGACTCCCCCGTTAAAAGTATAAAATATGATACAATAGAGGATCGATATGATGCTAGAAAGCATGGCAAAATAAGTCTTCCACGCGCCCCACTACAGCATATGTCAAAATTAAATTGGGATGATATTAGTTGGATTAGAGAACAAACAAAGTTACCAATAATAATTAAAGGTGTAATGAGTGTTTTAGATGCAAAAAAAAGTTATCAAAAAGGTGCTGATGTAGTTTGGGTTTCAAATCATGGTGGCCGAGTACTAGATTCAGGAACCTCATCCCTAGAAGCGTTAATTAAAATTAGAAAAAATATTAAAAATAAAAAAATAATTTTTGATGGTGGGATAAGAACAGGTACGGACATGTTTAAGTCACTTTGTTTAGGCGCAGACATTGTCTCGGTTGGGAGACCAGCGATTTGGGGTTTGATCTTAGGTGGATCGAGTGGAGTATCAAAAGTACTAGATCTATTTTATGAAGAGTTTAAATCTGTAATGGGTCTAAGTGGGTGTAAAAATATAGCTCATGCATCTAAAAAATTTATAATATAATGAATCTTTTTATTGTTGACCAATACCCAGAGCTTGATGAATTTGCACCAATAATGCATGAGATTAGCTCAAATTCTGAAGTTAAAGCAGCCATGATGAATATGTATCCAGTCCAGGATATAAAAAAATATGATTTAACAAATCTATTGATTAATGAATCTAGGATTAAGATTATTAATTTATCATCAATTAATATAAAGAATTTTTTAATTATAGTATGTTTAAAAGTTATATTATTACTACCTAAATTTATATTATTTAGACTCAATAGATTGTGGTTTTTTTTATATCACAAAATAAATTTCTTAAATGTTGAAGATTTAAAAAAATTAATTAAAAAAGAAAAAATTTTAAGTATCTCAATCAATGGTGGTTTAGCACTAAGATATAAAAAAATTTTTTTTCAGGCATGTTCAGAAACAAACATAAAGTTATTACTTTATAGCTCTGGCATAGAAATGAGAAAAAATTTTGATGTACCAGATTATAATGAATTATATTCTCACCACATTATTATTTCAGATCAAGCTAGTTCTAAAAATAAAAAATATGACAAAGTAAGAAATAAAATTATTAATTTAAATTCAGCAAGATATTCTTTTCAATGGCTTGACACCCTAGAAGATATAAATCTTTATAAAATCAAAAATTATAGAATTCCATTGGTGGCAAAGGATAAAATTAAGATAGTTATATTTACTAGAAGCCTATTTCATGAAGAAGAATGGAAAAATATGGAGTCTAAAATTAGATTAATTTCTAATGTAGATGTAAAACTAAGATATAAACCACGTGGTGACCTATCACCACTAAATATAAATAGACAAAATACTAACCAAAATTCATCATCAGAATTAATTAACTGGGCTGATATTGTAATTTCACACACATCTTCAATATTGATTGAAGCGATGATGAAAAAAAAAGTTATATTTTTCCCTGATTACCTTCTGCAAGATAAAAAATATATAAAAGGTAAAAATGATCTCAAATTCGAAAAATATCTTTTTGAGGACTATTCTTGTGTTATCAATATTAATTCATTAAGTGAAATGCTGACTAATATAGAAAATTCTTTAGGTAAAATTGAAATATGGAATAAAACATGCTTAAAAGGTCAACAAAATTTTTTAAAAGAAATTTTTGGAGATGCTTTTTTGGATAAAAACATTGTTAAAGATTATTTAAACTTTTATTCTAAAATTGAAGATAAGAAAATATAAATAAATAAGAAAAATGAATCTAAATAAAAAAAATATTCTAATTACTGGTGGTACAGGATCCTTTGGAAAGGCTTGTGTAAAGTATATATTAAAAAATTATAAACCAAATAAATTAGTTATTTTTTCTAGAGATGAATTGAAGCAATTTGAGATGGCTGAAGAATTGCAAAGTTCAAAAAATAATAATAGTTGTCTAAGATTTTTTTTAGGTGATGTTAGAGATAAAGACCGATTAGATATGGCGTTAAAAGATATAGACTATATAGTTCATGCAGCTGCACTTAAACAAGTACCTGCAGCAGAGTATAATCCTATGGAGTTTGTAAAAACAAATATTATTGGAGCTGAAAATATCATTTTTGCCAGTATAAATAATAAAGTTAAAAGAGTAATAAGTTTATCAACAGATAAGGCTGCAAATCCAATTAATTTATATGGAGCAACAAAGCTTGCTGCAGATAAATTGTTTAATGCAGCGAATAATTTGAGTGGTGGTAAACCAATATTTTCTACCGTGAGATATGGAAATGTTTTAGGATCAAGAGGGTCAGTTGTACCTTTTTTTAAATCATATCGTCAAAATATCAATGACAGCATCCCGATCACAGATATTAATATGACAAGATTTTTTATCTCTCTACAAGACAGTGTAAAGTTTGTTCTTAATTCATTAAATCTAATGAAGGGTGGTGAAATTTTTGTTCCAAAAATACCGTCTGTGAAGATTATAGACTTAGCTAAAGCTATAGTGCCAGGCAGAAAACATAAAATTATAGGAGCACGACCTGGAGAAAAAATTTCAGAAATATTAATTACAAAAGATGAATCAAAAAATACATTAGAGTTTAAAAATCATTACGTCATTAATTCAGAAATATTTGGAAAGCGTAATAAAAAAAAATATAAGTTAAAAGACTTTGAGTATAATTCATCAACAAATAAAAATTTTTTAGATGAAAAAAATATCCGAGCGTTTTGTGAAAAATTAAAATTAATATGATTAGGTATAGCGAGCAGTATATCGACCAAAAAGATATATCTAGTGTTATAAAAATACTTAAATCTGATTTAATTACTACAGGACCTAAAATATCAGAATTTGAAAAAAGTCTATCAAAAAAAGTAAAATCAAAATATTGTGTGGTATTTAATAGTGCCACAAGTGCATTGCATTCAGCTTGTATTGCCTTAGGATTGAAAAGAAATGACTGGCTATGGACATCAACAAACAGTTTTGTTGCATCGGCAAATTGTGGTTTATATTGTGGTGCTAAGATAGATTTTGTCGATATAGAATTAGAAACGTACAATATCGATCTTAAAAAATTGGAGATAAAATTAGGTAAAACAAAAAAAAAACTATTACCAAGAATTATTATTCCAGTAGCTTTTGCTGGACAATCCTATGATTTAGACCATTTAGTAAGACTATCCAAAAAATATAAGTTTAAAATTTTAGAAGATGCATCTCATGCACTGGGAGCAAAATATAAAAACAGAAATGTAGGTAGTAATAAAGATACAATATCAGTATTTAGTTTTCATCCTGTAAAAATGATTACCACAGGTGAGGGAGGCTCAGCTCACACTAATAATAAAAGATATTATGATATTATGAAATCAGTTAGCTCACATGGAATTGTTAGAAAAAAAAACAATCTAAACCATGGAATAAATTATCTTTTATATGAACAAAAATATTTAGGCTTTAATTATAGATTAACAGATATTCAGGCAGCACTTGGAATTAGTCAGTTAAAAAAACTTTCTTTATTTATAAAGAAAAGAAGAATGGTAGCAAATATCTATAATCAATATTTAAATAGAAAAAATCTAACACTACCAATTGAAAAAAACTATGCAAAATCATCCTTTCATCTTTATGTAGTTTTAATGAAGAATAAAAAAAAAAGGGATGGTCTAATTAATTCATTAAAAAAAGAAAGTATTTATACAAATATTCATTATAAGCCCATTCATTTACAATCGTATTTTAAAAAACTAGGTTTTAAAAAAGGGGATTTTAAAAATGCAGAAAACTATTATGAAAGAGCTATTAGTCTACCCATACACCCAAACTTAAAAAAAAAAGAAGTTATGAAAATAATTGGAAAAGTAAATAATTTTCTTTAATGACAAAAATTGCCATAATGCAACCAACTTTTTTACCTTGGATAGGTTATTTTTCTTTAATAAAAAAAGTAGATAAATTTATTTTTCTAGATTCTGTTCAATTTGATAAAAGAAGTTGGCAACAAAGAAATAAAATAAGAAATAACAATAAGTTTATGTATGTAACAATACCTGTATTAAGTAAAAATAAATTTGATCAAAAAATTTCAGAGGTTAAAATTGACAGAAGTTCTGAATACATAGAAAAACACTTAAAATCATTAAAACTTAATTATAGTTCAGCAAATTATTTTGATATTTACTTTGATGATTTGAAAAAAATTTATGAAAACAATTTTGAATATTTATCAGAATTAAATATTAATTTAATTAAACATTTTTCAAATTTACTTAATGTAGAAACTGAATTTTTTAAATCATCAGATTATAACTTTGAAGATAATAAAACTAAATTATTGATTAATATCTGTAAATATTTTAAAGCAAACACCTATATTTCTCCTGACGGTTCTAAAGATTATCTTATTGAAAAAGATTTTAGTGAAAATGATATTTGTTTAGAGTATCAAAATTACATACATCCAAAATATAATCAAAATACTAACAATTTTATACCTCATCTTTCAATTGTTGATTTATTTTTTAACGAAGGAGCTAAATCTAAAAACTATATTTAATTATTTATATGAAAAAATATTTAGCTGAATTAAAAAC
>MDTF01018304.1_pt1 | contig 24807 bp, 20 predicted proteins | sample 811191 | NCBI WGS metagenome assembly MDTF01 (sample SAMN05326649, study PRJNA326480) | marine metagenome | isolation source: seawater | place: Southern Ocean | collected 2011
CACGAATTTGGCAGACGGTGTTATTTACGAGGCATCTCCGGCAACTGTCTGCGAGAACTGCCAGAAGCTAGACCAGGAAAATGGCACAGTCATGCAAGTTGCACCACGGATTTTGGATCCAAAAGTGGCTTATATTTTGAACACCATGCTGCGCTCAGTCATCGAAGAGGGAAGTGGCAATCGAGTCCAGAGGGAGCTTAAGCGCGATGATTTGATGGGCAAAACAGGAACTACCAATGGCCCGCGAGAACTATGGTTTTCAGGGTTCAACAGGGATATTGCGACAACCGTATTCGTCGGCTTCGACCAGCCCGAGCCTTTAGGCGAGAGAGAGCAAGGGGCCACTGTTGCAGTGCCTATCTGGATCGACTACATGCGACAGGCCCTTAAGAACATGCCCGAAAGAATAATGAGCAGACCAGACGGCTTGGTCGATCAGCTTATCAACATTGAAACTGGAGAGCCGGCCACCCCAGGCGACGCAAAGGCTATCTTCGAAGTCTTTCGTTTAGAAAATGCTCCCAATACTGGCGCTTTAGATCTGCAGGGAATCGATTTGGGAGAGGACGATACTGATGAGGTGTTAACTGAAACCATTTTTTGATGGCAGAGTGTTCAAATCGTATGCTGGTAAATCAAACTCTTTTTTGCGCCCCAAAAAAAACACCGCTATCGTTAATTCCAGCGGTGTTTTCGGGCGTACGAGGCGGGTTCTAGACCTACCTAAATCTTCAAGCTGATTACAGCTTGCGATTTCCAAAACGCTTGTTAAAGCGATCAACTCGACCACCGGTATCAAGAACTTTTTGCTTGCCCGTATAAAACGGGTGGCAGCTTGAACAAACTTCGATAAGGATATCTTTACCCAGCGTAGATTGGGTCTCGATGACGTTACCGCAGCTGCATGTGGCCTTCATAGCGCCGTACTTTGGGTGAATATCAGCTTTCATAATGATTCCTAGTTAGTTGATGTCGCCGGACGCAAGGTTAAGCGCTAAACCACACCTGCTTTGGCCTGCAACCAGAATCAATGGCTGCAGAGGGGCGAGCATTCTAACAGAGAATGTTAAAGACGCAAGCGCATTAGTGCTCCTGCCCGTTAATAAACAGGAGCAAACCAAGCTTAGGCTACAGCTCAGCTTTCAATTGCTGGTGGTTTTTCACCACCTCTTGCATAATTTGAGTAAATAGAGCCTCCACCAAATCTGCGTTTATGCCGATTTCTTCACTCATCTGCCTAAGTTTTTGTATTTTTTGGGTCTCTCGATCAGGGTCAAATGACTGTAGCTCCTGGCTGGCTTTGATTCTCCCTACCTGTAGAGTTTGGAAAAACCGATCGGCCAGTAATTTGATTATTTCTTGGTCTATCTCATCAATTCTTGCTCTTGCCTGCAATAACTCAGGGGGGAGGATATTGTTCACCATGGATCGAATCGCCTGTTCATTTTCTGGAGACATTCAGCTTAATTAAGCAAAGAAGCCTTCTTTAAGTTCGGTTAGAGCCAAAAGCCCAATCTCGGATTATAATAGAAGCGCGCAACAATCGCAGCTGCAAATGCTCACCTTAATTTGAATGCCGCTATTGGCAAACCGTTTTTAGCTAGGGCTAGCAATTCTGCTATGCTGGGCGCCGTTGAAATCTCACCCTAAGTAGAACCTATAAGCTAATAGAATGCGGAACACGAAACCATCTAATCCCTCGAACTATCAGGGTGCAGTTTACAATATAGCGATCCAATCGCCCCTCAGGCGATGCTTCGATTATTTGCCACCGGTTGAGCATCCAACACTATTGGCGAATGGGGTTCGAGTCCTCGTTTCGTTTGGGAGACGTCAAGTTATCGGCATTGTAGTAGGCAGTGCCAGCCAGTCCGACCTGCCGGAGTCTAAGTTAAAAGCCATTTTGTCAGCTATTGATGAAAAGCCGCTACTACCTAAAACCATGATGAAAGTTCTGCACTGGGCCGCTGAATACTATCAGCATCCTTTGGGCGACGTTTATTCAACTGCCCTGCCTTCTAGGCTGCGCACTTTGCAAAAAACAGATAAGCGAAACTTAGGTTGGCAGCTAGTCAAAACCAATGACACGACGGAAGGCGATCTATTTGGCAAAGCTTATAGGCAACGGGCCCTATTTGACATTATTCAAACCAGCGGGCCGGTCACGGCATCTCAGATGGCTGATGCGGGTTTCAATAGCGCAACACTAAAAGGACTAAAAGACAGAGGCTTAGTTGAATCTGTCGAGCAGCCGCCAACACCTCTTCAACCTTTTTCAGCACTCACCGCTCAATCCCAGCACGAGCTTAGCCTTAATTTCCAGCAGCAAGCCGCGGTCGATCTCATAAGAGCTTCTAACAACACCTACCAATGCTTTGTTTTGGACGGGGTAACCGGGTCTGGGAAAACTGAAGTGTATATGCGGGTTATGGAAGACATGCTATGCGCCGGAAAGCAATGCTTGGTCCTCATCCCAGAAATAGGCCTTACCCCGCAAACCATTGACCGATTTAGAAAACGGTTTACCTGCCCAACCGTAGCTCTGCATTCTGGGCTTAATGATTCAGAAAGGCTTGCTGCGTGGCAGCAAGCAAAATCTGGGGCCGCAGGCATTATTCTCGGTACACGGTCCGCCATTTTTACTCCCATGCTAAATCCAGGCATCATTATTCTTGATGAAGAACATGACAGTTCCTTTAAACAGCAGGAGGGCTTTCGCTACTCGGCGAGAGATTTAAGTGTTATGCGCGGCAGGGAAGAAAAAATCTCAGTGATATTAGGCTCCGCCACGCCCAGTTTAGAAAGTTTGGCAAATTGCCACAGTAAAAAATTCCAACACATAGCGCTTACTCAGCGAGCAGGCGAGGCGGTTCCTGCCAACATACAGCTGGTAGATTTCGCTGAACAGTCACTTAAACATGGCTTTACTGACTACACCTTAGCCGCTATTAATCAGCAGCTAAAAAATGGCGGCCAAGTTTTAATCTTTATCAACCGGCGCGGCTTCGCACCTGTAGTCAACTGCGCCAGCTGTGGTTGGTCAGCTGAATGCGAAGCTTGCAACGCGCAATTTACAGTCCACTCAAAACCCGCCGGCCTGCGCTGTCATCATTGCGGAGCAGCACAACGTATTCCAACCAGCTGCCCTCATTGTCAATCTCGAGATTTAACCACCGCAGGCATCGGCACTCAGCAGGTGGAAAGCTTTTTACAGCAGCAGTTTGCCTCCACCCCGGTGATCCGAATCGACCGCGATTCAACACGACGTAAAAACAGCCTTGATGAGAAGTTGAATCTCATCAAGCAGGGCGACCCGTGTCTTTTGATTGGTACTCAAATGATCGCAAAAGGCCACCACTTTCCCGGCATCTCCCTGGTTGTGATTTTGGATGCTGACTCTGGTTTATTCAGTGCGGATTTTCGAGGCCTTGAGCATATGGCACAAACTATTGTGCAAGTAGCCGGCAGAGCCGGGCGAGAAAAGCGCCGAGGAGAAGTCATAATTCAATCTCGCCATAGCAGTCATGAAGCTCTTATAAAACTTAGTAGCCAACCTTACAACGAGTATGCTGATTACCTGCTGGAAACTAGAAAAGCCACCGAGATGCCTCCTTATTCCTATCTGGCCATACTCCGAGCAGAATCACCCGATTTCAATAATGCTTTGAGATTCTTATCTACCGCCGCTAGTCAGACTCAGCGCCTAATCCGGGTAAATAGCTTAAAAGTAGAGGCTCTCGGCCCCTTGCCAGCGCCTATGGAAAAGCGGGCTGGGCGCTATCGCTTACAGCTTTTGCTAAAAACTAAAACTAGGTCACAGCTACATAAACTGCTGTCTCAACTAGTGCCCAATTTAGAGCTTATTAAGCTAGACTCGAAGTCCAGATGGAGTTTGGATGTTGATCCACAAGATCTCATTTAAATATAAGCAAAATCGAAGCTAAATTAAGCCAAAATACTTCTTCAGCTTCCACCAACGCGACCGATACTTGGGGTGGCAGTGACCTTAAGACACAATTATTATTTAAAACAAAGTGTTATAAAGACCCAAACCTAATGACTCAAGATTTCGCAAAAATAAGACCAGAACCTTTGTTAGAAACTCGGGTCGTGCAAGCGCCTCCTGCTTGGTCATTGATGCTTACCGGCATTATGGTGGGAATTGCTGTTGGCGTATTTGCTTGTGTAATGTTTTACCTTTCTGGGAACGTCCCACCCCTGAATCAAGGACCCGCTATCAGTCCATCGGAATTGGCGACCACTCCTGAGTTAGCCAACCAGTCCGTTGAAACAGAATCTGGAGAACCAGAGATTACTCTGGAGTTTTACCGAGAATTACAAGACTACGAAGTTGAGGTTGATGCAGTACCGGTAGAACTCACTCGACTGCAAGCCGGAGACACCAGCCTTGAAGCCGCTATTCTTCTGCAAACTGGCGCATTTGAATCAAGAGAATCGGCTAATCGGGCTCGCCAAGATCAGGAAAACCTTGGCCTGCTAGTGTTTATAAAGCAGCAGCAATCTCCAGGCAGGTCAAAATTCTTAGTGCAATCTGGGCCTTATACTGACCTCTTGCTACTTCAAGGAGCAGAACAGCTTTTAGGCAGTGCCGGCATCCAACATTTCCGGCTCAGGCCGCAGTAGCAGGCGGTCGAATCAGCATTACGTTGAAGTTTAATAGTTGACATACAGATGTCACCATTGCTCTTGATTTTCCTATCGTCATCCCAATATTCTTTCGACGACGCCCCTTTGTGCCAGTTAACAGAAACTAAGCCGAGCGCGGCAATCCGCGAACCAACAAGGAGAATGCTTTGGAACAATACAGAGGTACAACGATAGTCTCTGTCCGCAGAGGCAACACGGTTGTTATCGGTGGTGATGGTCAGGTATCCCAAGGCAGCACTGTACTCAAAGGCAACGCACGTAAAGTCAGGCGACTCTATAAAGACCAAGTTATTGCCGGCTTCGCGGGAGGCACGGCCGACGCGTTTACTCTTTTCGAACGCTTCGAGGAGCAGCTTGATAAGCATCACGGCAAACTGGTGCGCTCTGCAGTAGAACTCGCGAAGCTTTGGCGCACCGAGCGCTCACTGAGAAGATTAGAAGCATTGCTGGTTGTTGCTGATAAAGAGTCGTCTTTAATTATTACTGGCAATGGCGATGTTATCGAACCTGAAGATTCAATTATGGCCATAGGCTCAGGCGGATCTTTTGCCCTGTCAGCGGCTCGCGCACTAACTCAGAACACCGATATGGAGGCCCGTCAAATAGTCGAAAAAAGTCTGACGATCGCTGCTGATATTTGTGTTTATACAAACCTCAACCACACAATCGAAGAGCTTAGCTATTAACTGCTGCGACTTAGTATGCAGCTAAACAATTGTCGCGCACGCTAAGCAACGACTATTTTACAGGTTTATTCAATGTCCCAAATGACCCCAAGAGAAATTACTTCAGAGCTGGACAAGCATATCGTCGGGCAAAAGTCGGCCAAGCGTGCGGTGGCTATTGCGCTGCGAAATCGCTGGCGGCGCATGAAGCTTGACGAGGATTTAAGAGCGGAAGTAACACCAAAGAACATCTTAATGATAGGCCCCACCGGCGTCGGTAAAACCGAAATCGCCCGCCGTTTAGCGAAACTCGCTCAGGCCCCATTTATTAAAGTTGAAGCCACTAAGTTTACTGAGGTCGGTTATGTGGGCAGAGACGTTGAATCAATTATTCGAGATCTTGTGGATATCTCTGTAAAAATGCTAAGAGAAAAGGAAGTGTTAAAAGTCCAGCGAGCAGCTGAAGACGCTGCCGAGGAGCGCATTCTTGATGTCTTACTACCGCCACCAAGAACCGACTCAGCCGACACCAAAGATATCGAAGAATCTGCCTCGAGGCAGGTCTTTAGAAAGAAACTGAGACAGGGGGAGCTAGATGACAAAGAAATTGAAATCAAAGTTGCCGAGTCACCAGCCGGCGTAGAAATTATGGCGCCTCCGGGCATGGAAGACATGACCAGCCAACTTAAGAATATGTTCTCCAGCATGAATAGCGGCCGCAAGAAAGCACGGAAGTTGACTGTAAGTGCCGCGCTGCGCATTCTAAAAGATGAAGAAGCCGCCAGATTGATCAACGATGATGAGATTAAAAACCTCGCCATTGATGCGGCAGAACAAACTGGAATAGTATTCATCGATGAAATAGACAAAGTAACCAACCGCCACGATCAGGGCGGCGCAGGCGTCTCACGTGAAGGCGTACAAAGAGATTTGCTGCCGTTAATTGAAGGATCGACGGTGACTACCAAATATGGCAGTGTGAAAACTGATCACATCCTGTTTATAGCTTCAGGGGCCTTTCACTTGTCTAAGCCTTCCGACTTGATTCCGGAATTGCAGGGCCGACTGCCCATAAGAGTTGAATTAGAGGCACTCACCGCAGAGGACTTCGAACGCATTTTGGAAGAACCCGACGCATCGCTAACCAAGCAATATCAGGCCCTGCTTGCAACAGAGGGCTTAGACGTAGAATTTACTAAAGACGGTGTTTCCAAAATTGCCGAGATTGCGTTTGAGGTCAACGAGCGCACTGAGAATATTGGAGCGCGCAGGCTCCACACCATAATGGAAAGATTGTTAGAAGAGGTCTCGTTTGCCGCCGCGGATTTGGCCATCGGTGAAAATAGCAAAATAGTTGTCGATAGGGCCTACGTCGAAAATCAATTGGATGACCTTGCTAAAGATGAAGATCTTAGCCGTTTCATCCTTTAGCGGTAATTCGTATGGCATCGGTTCGCGGAGCATTAGGCCAAGTGTTATTTTATCAAGAAACATATAGAGCCAGCGGCATAAACCATTTAATAACAGAACTTGATACAGCCCAGATGATGAGACCGAATGACCATCCCAACACCGACAGAGGTTAAGCTACACAAAAAATCGGCAATCCTAGAGCTTGTTTACGGCAGCGGTGAGCGCTATGAATTAAGCGCCGAATTTCTTCGGGTTCATTCAACTTCCGCAGAAGTTAAAGGCCACGGACCGGGACAAGAAGTCCTGCAATACGGCAAACAAGGCGTGGCTATTCTCAAGCTCGAGGCCACTGGTAGCTACGCCATCAAGCCAAGCTTTGACGATGGCCATAGTTCCGGCATTTACACTTGGGCATATCTGTATGAGCTTTGCCGCCATCACACAACCCTCTGGCAAGATTATCTCGACAAGCTGCATACAGCAGGCAAGCTCAGACAGGCATTGCCTGATCAGACTGAGGTCATTACACTTAAGGTCTCACCTAAACAGTAGGCAAAGGCCTCCGTGCCAGCCCCCAAAGAAAGATATCCTATGAGCAAGCCCGAAAACTCAGAAGCCACAACCCACTTTGGCTATCAGGAAGTCCCCGTTGCAGAAAAAGAGCAGCGCGTAGGGGATGTCTTTAGGTCCGTTGCGGCGCGCTATGACGTGATGAATGACATTATGTCACTCGGGTCACATCGGCTAATTAAACGCTACACCATCGAGCTCAGCGCGCTGAGGGCTGGGCACAAGGTGCTCGACCTAGCTGGCGGCACCGGCGATTTCAGCCTAAAGTTTTCTGAAATTGTAGGCCCATCCGGACGAGTTGTCCTTGCTGATATAAATGAGGCAATGCTAAGCGTCGGCCGCGATCGAATTATCGACAAAGGCATGAGCGCCAATATCGATGTCGCGCAAGTTAATGCCCAATGTCTGCCCTTTGCAGACAATACCTTCGACTGTGTTTGCATCGCTTACGGCCTTCGCAACGTAACCGATAAAGATGCCGCACTAAAAAACATTCAGCGTGTATTGAAGCCAGGCGGACGTTTGTTAGTACTGGAGTTTTCCAAACCCACCAATGCGTTAATAGGCAAAAGCTATGATGCATTTTCAAACCTGTGGCCCATAGCTGGGAAACTAATCACCGGTGACGCTGACAGCTATCGCTATTTGGTAGAGTCTATTCGGATGCACCCTGACCAAGACACCCTTAAGCAAATGATGGAAGACGCAGATTTAATCAACTGTAAATACCATAATGTCATGAGCGGTATTTGTGCGATTCACATTGGATTCAAACCACATTAGCCAACCGACACTTTAAGGTGATCTCGTGAATCAACTGCTAGCATCTGCGGCGCTTTGGCCTATCGAAATAGCGCTCAACCAACTTATAAAGTCTGACCCGCATCTGCAGGGAATCGCGCAAAAATTTAACGATCAACTCCTCGAAATCCACACCACTGCGCCTAACGCGTTCATCTGCGTTCATTTTGCCAACAGCGCTATTAGGCTAAGCGCAATATCCAGCGGTGATCCCGGAGTAACGGCCACCGCTTCGGTTTCCGCCAAGGCAACGTCACTTCTAAACCTCTTACTCACAACGGCAGATTCTGCAGCTCTATCCAACCCGGAGATCGAGATCCGTGGGGATGCCCAGTTCGTGCACTCCATTTTTCAAAGTCTAAAAAACCTCGACCTGCGCTGGGATGATTTGCTGGCACCATGGATAGGTGACCATTCAACCCATCTTGCCAAAAGCAGTAGCGACAGCATTAGGCAGTGGAGTCGCCAGTCCAAAACAAGTGTTTCTGTAGCCGTCAGTGATTACCTCACCGAAGAATCTAGACTTTTACCTCCTCGTGGCAGACTCGATCAATTCAATGGCGCAATGGACGACTTAAAACTGCGCATTGACCGTGCGAAGGCGCGAATAGAGCGATTAAACAGTCGCTTGTGATTAGCTAACAGGTATTCGGCAACGCCCTTCCTTGTGAGCAGTTCGAGCAGGTGGTATCTTTGCCAATCTTCAAAATCCTTAAGTAATCTCAACGCCTGTGTCTTTTTTATTCCGCCTAGTTAGCATTCTCAATGTTGTCGCCAAGTATCGACTCGGCGAATTTTTGCGCGGAAAACCAGGTGGGACGGCCATAAGGTTGCTGCTGCTTCCTTTTTCTATGCTATGGCTTTTTTCAAAGCTGAGGTTTGAGTCCAAGGAAGTCAGGCTCAAGCTGGCTCTGGAAGAATTAGGCCCTATCTATATTAAGCTGGGCCAGCTGCTTTCTACTCGACGAGACTTTTTAGATCCTTTGTTAGCCGATGAGCTGGCCTCGCTGCAAGACAACGTCCCCCCTTTCAAGACCCCTCCTATCGAATCTATTGTTCTTAAGGCATTGAATATTGATTCTGCGCAGGTCTTCAGTCACCTCGACGCCGAACCTTTCGCATCGGCATCCGTCGCCCAGGTGTATGCAGCGACTTTGCACAGCGGCGAAGAAGTTGTCATTAAGATTGTCCGCCCGGGCATTGAGAAACTAGTAAAGTCAGACATTAAGATACTTAAGTGGCTCGCTAAGCTAATTGAGAACCACACTGACGTCGGAAAAAGACTGCGCCCTATAGAAATCATCAATGACTATGAACTTGTTATTCTCGAAGAATTAAACCTTCAATCTGAGGCCGCCAACACCTCAGAGTTAAAAAGAAATTTTGAAGATTCACTTGAATTGTATGTGCCGAAAATTTATTGGGACTATGTCTCTCGCGGCACTATGGTAATGGAAAAAATTGATGGCATCCCTGTCTCCGACATCCCTTTATTGAAAGCTCATAAGATTAATTTACAAAAACTCGCTGAGACCGGCGTTAACATTTTCTTTACCCAAGTTTTTGAGCACAACTTTTTTCATGCAGACATGCACCCAGGCAATATTTTTGTTGCTAAACACAGCCCAGAGAACCCTCAATATATCGCTATAGATTGCGCCATAATTGGCTCGCTGACGGACTCGGACCAGGACTATCTTGCAAAAAATCTGCTGGCAATGTTGAGACGAGATTACCGCCGCGTTGCACAATTACATGTTGCTTGCGGTTGGGTTCCTAGTGACACTAAAGTCCACGAATTCGAGTCAGCCATTAGGACCGTGTGCGAACCTATCTTCGAAAAGCCTTTAAAGGAAATTTCGTTTGCTAATCTTTTGCTTGAACTCTTCCGCACAGCGGGCAGGTTCAAGATGGAGGTTCAGCCGTCATTAGTCTTATTGCAAAAAACACTTCTCAATATTGAAGGCTTAGGCCGACAGCTATACCCTGATTTAGACCTATGGGAAACGGCCCTGCCTTTCCTAGAAAGATGGCAGGCGAAACGCCTCAGCCCTCTTACTCTGTTGAGTAAAATTCGTGACAATTTACCGGAGCTAGTGGAAATGCTGCCTGAGATTCCCCAGCTTGTAATAGACGCAGCAGCCCAACAAAAACAACTCTCAAATATCAATTCTACGCTTAAATCTGAAATGCTCGCTCGCAGTGCCTTGGCTCTTCGCTCGCGCCGAAGATCACGAATAACCGGCACAGCGCTGCTCGCTCTAGCCTTAATAAGCACTATTCCTAGCGCGAACCAAGTTCTTAACAGCATCCCTCTGGTCAGCTTGGGACTTGCTGTAAGCGGACTCTACCTTTTGTGTTTTAGACCTTGAGCCCTCATACTTGAGCCATGACCGACTACTTCAATCAAATCAAGTGGAATGCCGACGGCTTAATCCCCGTGATAGCTCAAGATGCGACGAGTAATCGGATTTTGATGCTAGCGTGGCTCAACGAAGAAGCATTAAAAACCGCCGTTGCAGAGAATCGCGCGGTATACTGGTCTCGCTCGCGTGGCAAACTTTGGCGCAAGGGAGAAGAGTCCGGCCACATTCAGAAATTGATAGGCATTTATCTCGATTGCGACAACGACTGTGTTTGCTATAAAGTAGAGCAAGTTGGCGGAATTGCCTGCCATACAGGCCGAGAAAGCTGTTTTTTCCAGAAGTTAGAAGCTGGCAATTGGCAAAACGTTGAACCAGTGCTAAAACAAGCAGACGAAATCTATCAAAAATAGAAATAGAGATAACGATGTCAGATGTTCTAAGCCAATTAGCCGGTATACTGGAAGCACGAAAAGCTATGACTGCTGACGAGTCCTATGTCGCCTCTCTCCACAAACAGGGGTTAAATAAGATTCTAGAAAAAGTCGGTGAGGAAGCTATAGAAACTCTGCTTGCAGCGAAAGATGCCGCTTCTGGCTCCGCTGGATCAAAGCAGGCGGTTATTAGTGAAACCGCCGACTTGTGGTTTCACTGCATGGTGATGCTGAGTCATTTAGACCTTCACCCTGATCAGGTGTTGGAGGAACTGGAAAAACGTTTTAACATATCAGGCCTCGAAGAAAAGGCCTCTAGGACAAATTAGATAGTTGCGATCGGTATTTAACTCGATAGCAACCTAGGAGAAACATCATGGGTTTAGGCGGAATAGGCGTTTGGCAATTAGTTATCATCCTCTTGATAGTCTTTATGCTGTTTGGCACCAAGAAATTACGAAACATGGGCTCTGACCTTGGCGGCGCTTTGAAAGGCTTTAAAAGCGCAATGGGCGATGATGACAAGGATCAGGACCAGACTCAACTTTCGGAGAGTGCTGAGGATATTGACGGTGAAACTGTCGATTCTCCTTCTGAAAAAACCGATAAGTAAATTAACCCCCACACACCGAACCGCTGTCGGCCCTTTACTAAGTTAGAGGGCTTCTTGGAGCTTCGGCAAAGTAATCTGCAGTCCGTGGCATCAGCCTATGTTCAATATTCATTCAACTGAATTGTTACTGGTATGTGTTGTGGCCCTTATAGTTATTGGGCCAGAGAAACTACCAGGCGCGATTAAAACAGTGAGCCTTTGGGTTGGCCGTTTCAGACGTAGCTTTTATAAAGTAAAAAATGAAATCGAGCGCGAGCTTAATGCCGACGAAATCCGAAGACAGCTGCACAATGAATCTGTCTTGGAAGATATTGAAGATGCCAAATCAAGAATGAGCGAATTGGCTAAAGAAACCGAAAGGTCGGTTAATAATTTAGTAAATTCAGATACCTTTGACCCCGGTGCCGTCACTCCCCTAAAAGCTGACGATGAAGATCAAGAGACTGGCCAGTCAGCTCCGGAGCCATCTGAAAACCCACCTGAGAAAACTGTAGTGGGCGAAATCCCTGCGTTCGCTGAGCAGATTGAAGAAGCTGAAGAAGCGACAAAAGAGCAGCTTTACGGCATCGGCAAAAACCCTAAACTCAGTAGCAACAACGACGATGACACTTAAGCAGAAACCAATGATCGAAGTAGAAAACGAAAAAGAGCTCACTTTGATCGATCATTTAGTCGAGCTTAGAGATCGAATTTTAAAGTCACTGCTTGCAGTGATTGTCTTGTTCCTAGCACTGTTTGCATTTTCGAATGATATTTATACCTATGTTGCCGATCCGCTAATTTCTGCCCTTCCCGAAGGCACGAGCATGATTGCGATTGACCCAACGTCGCCATTTTTTGCACCATTCAAACTAACTTTCTACGTGGCATTTCTAATCGCTGCCCCCTATATCCTCTATCAGCTGTGGTCATTTATTGCCCCTGGACTGTATAAAAACGAGAAAGCTGTCGCTATCCCGCTTTTCATTTCAAGTGTCGCTCTTTTCTATGGTGGGGTAGCCTTTGCCCGCTATATTTTATTCAGCATCGTATTCAGCTTTTTCATTTCCGTCGCCCCGGAAGGTATTCAGGTAGCACCGGATATCAGTAGTTTTTTAAGCTTTGCTCTGACAATCTTTTTTGCTTTTGGTGTCGCTTTCGAAATACCGATAGCGGTATTCCTTTGTATTTGGTCAGGCATGGCAGAGCCAGATGCACTCACTGAGAAAAGGCCGTATGTCGTCGTTGGCTGTTTTGTAGCGGCAATGCTGCTAACGCCGCCCGACCCTTTTACACAATCGATGCTGGCGTTGCCAATGTGGGCTTTATTCGAGGTGGGAATACTCGCCGGACGCTTAGTTAAAAAACGTCAGGTTCGTGACGATGATGAAAATAACATTGCTGGCTAGCCCCGGTTTAGGCTTTTAGGATAAAGGTCACCGGGCCATCATTTTCTAATACCACCTGCATGTCTGCGGCAAACACTCCGGTCTCGACAAATTCATGCTGGTTGCCCGCCATCTCCACCAACTGATTATAAATTTGCTCAGCCTCAGCGGGTTCTTTTGCTGAAGAAAAACTTGGGCGCAACCCTTTATCCGTGCTGGCAGCCAATGTGAATTGGGACACCAGCAGCAATTCACCCCCAATATCCTTGATGTCCAGATTCATCTTTCCTTCTGAATCTGCAAACACTCGAAAAGCCAATAGCTTCCTCAGCAACTTGTCAGCCGTTGCCAATGTATCTTCTTTTTCCACACCAATGAGCGCAAGCAAGCCCTGACCAATCTCAGCTTGGAGCCTTTTTTCGATATGAACTTGAGCCCAGTTGACTCGTTGAATAAGTGCGATCATGTTAGATGTCCTGTTTACGCGCAGAACGGTGGAATCGTTAGGTAGTGGCTTTTAGTTGCTTAGCGATATCTTGAACAGCATGAATCAGAGCGTCGACATTGCCAGGTTCTGAAGCAGAATGGCCAGCATCTCGCACAATATGCAACTGCGAGTCACTCCACAACTTATGCAGAGATTGCGCGTTTTCGAGAGGACAAACCATATCATAGCGACCGTGAACTATCTGACCCGGAATGCCACTTAAGATCCTTGCATTTGCTAAAATGTGATTCGGTTCAACAAAGCCGTCATTAAAGAAGTAATGTGCTTCAATTCTAGAGAGCGCGAGAGCGTTATGAGGTTTAGTGAATTTTGCAAGAGTTTCAGCGCTAGGACGTAATTTCGAGCAGCTTGCTTCCCATGCTGACCAAGCTTTTGCAGCTCCCATTCGGACGAGTTCGTCGCTACCTGTGAGTCTTTTGTAATAAGCTAAGACTAAATCAGTGCGTTCAAACTCTGGAATCGGTTTAATAAACCCTTCCCAGTAATCGGGAAAGACGCGGTTCGCCCCTTCTTTGTAAAGCCAATCTATATCGGTGTGACGGCACAGAAATATGCCTCGCAGAATTAGAGCCAAGACGCGACCAGGGTATTCGATGGCGTAAAGTAAGCTTAATGTTGAACCCCAAGAACCGCCGAATAAGACCCATTTATCAACAGCAAGGGCTTCTCTTATTTTCTCTATATCTTGAATCAGCGCTGGCGTGTTGTTGTCCCTTAACTCACCATGAGGGGTGGATCGCCCGCAGCCACGCTGATCAAATGTGATAATTCGATAAACAGCTGGATCGTAAAAGCACCGTGAACTTGCATCACATGCACCCCCGGGGCCGCCGTGAACAAACAAAACTGGAATCCCATCGGGATTGCCAGCCTCGTCTACGTACAACTCGTGCCGATCTGACACTTTTAGCTGGTGTCGCTTATACGGTTTTATTGGCGGATACAGAACCAGCATTAGCTCATCATCCTGTCAGCTTAGCTTTTATTAATGTTCACAAGAAATTACTCACCGCTTAGCCTCTAGAGACACTGCCACGGTTGTGACGCTTGCGCTCATTCTCTGTCAAAAACCGCTTACGCAGGCGAATGTTATCTGGCGTCACTTCCACTAGTTCATCATCTGCAATAAATTCCATTGCTTGCTCTAACGTATGCTTTACCGAAGGCGAAAGAACGATGTTTTCATCAGTGCCGGACGCTCTAACGTTGGTCAACTGTTTACCCTTGATAGGGTTTACCGCAAGGTCATTCTCGCGACTGTGCAGGCCAATAATCATACCCTCGTAAACCTCAACGTTCGGCTCCACGAATAAACGGCCACGATCTTGCAGATTGAATAGAGAGAAACCAAGCACTTTACCAGTAACCATCGACACCAGAACTCCGCGGCTTCTGCCGGCTAGCTCTATGTCTTTATAATCACCGTAATGATCAAACACGTGTGTCATCAAACCAGAACCGGATGTCATGCTCAGAAACATCGAGCGAAAGCCAATCAAACCCCTTGTTGGAATAAGAAATTGCAATCTAACGCGGCCTTTGCCGTCAGGAAGCATGTCTTGCATCTCAGCACGACGCAGACCTAACTCTTCCATTACCGAACCTTGGTGTTGATCGTTACAGTCCACAACCAATGATTCGAAAGGCTCTTTCAAGACACCGTCTTCTTCGTGGATGATAACTTCCGGTCGAGATACGGCAAGCTCGAAACCTTCTCGGCGCATGCTTTCAATCAAAACGGAAAGGTGTAATTCACCCCGACCTGACACTTTGTACTTGTCAGGTGTTTCACCGGGCTCGACACGCAACGCTACGTTATAAAGAAGCTCTCGGTCTAAGCGTTCTTTTATCTGGCGCGTCGTAACATATTTACCTTCACGTCCAGCAAAAGGGGAATCGTTTACCTGAAAAGTCATGCTGATCGTGGGCTCGTCAACCGACAGCGGCGTCATCGCCTCAGGCCTTTCTGGGTCGCAAACGGTGTCAGAAATATTAAGTTTATCGATACCGGTAATACAGACGATTTCACCAGCGCTGGCCTCATCCACATCAATTCTTTCAAGCCCAAGATGGCTTTTTACCTGCAGGATTTTTGCCTTGCGCTGCTTCCCTTCGCGGTCGATGACGATAACCGGCTGGTTATTGCGTATCTTGCCACGGGTTACCCGTCCAATACCTATAACCCCAACATAGCTGTTGTAATCTAGCGCACTGATCTGCATTTGCAGAGGAGAATCGACGACGACATTCGGCGGAGGAACTTTGTCCACGACAACTTCCAGCAGAGGAATCATATCCTCAGCCATCTGATCAATTTCCGGGCCAGCGAATCCCATCAAGGCAGAGGCATAAATAATCGGAAAATCCAGCTGCTCGTCGGTGGCACCTAGCTTATCAAATAGGTCAAAAACTTCATTAACGACCCAGTCTGGTCGGGCGCCATCTCGGTCAACTTTGTTAATTACCACGATAGGGTTTAAGCCTTGGGCAAATGCTTTTTGAGTTACGAACCGAGTTTGAGGCATAGGGCCATCAACCGCATCGACTAACAAAAGCACACTATCAACCATGGAAAGAACGCGCTCCACTTCGCCACCGAAATCAGCGTGTCCAGGGGTATCAACGATGTTAATGTGGTAGCCGTTCCAATTGATTGCCGTGTTCTTGGCTAGAATCGTGATTCCACGTTCCCGTTCCTGATCGTTGGAATCCATCACTCGCTCTACCTGAGCGCCTCGTGATTCCAGTGTTCCTGATTGATGCAGCAACTTGTCCACCAAGGTTGTTTTACCATGGTCAACGTGGGCAATAATGGCGATGTTGCGGATTTTTTCTATCACGATTTTTCCAGTAAATGAGTAGGCTTTTAGATCTTTAAACAGCAGACCTGCTAGCGAAGGTAATTAGACTGCGACGCCTTGGCTTAAAACTCAAGGTTTAAAACTCAGGATTTAAAATTTGGCGAATAAAGCCTTATATAGAGGAGCTAATGGAGCCTTAAAGCTCTTTTTCTCCGGCACAAAAGGCGGCGAGTATACACGACTCAGTAAGGTTTTATGAAATGAATCTTATACGTGTATGGTTAAGCGTCGCAACCTACCCCCCAAAACTAGGTATTTGACCTCCAAACCCGCCACAGATACCTTAAAAACAGAGTTGCCTGTGTCAATCCCTTACGAATTCGTTTCATCTCCGTTTGCAAAGATCTATAGCGCGGGTGGGTGCGGGTTCTAAGCAAATTTAGCAGTGAGTCTTTTCTAATTTTAGAAATCCTACCCCCGCTCAAGGGACAAAGGTTTTTGGCCCTCAAATAGTAATAGCATCAGCTTTTTCTGCACCGATGGCTTTACCGCCCGCGGGGTGGTCTCTCTAGATTACATCGTTTTTCTTATTTGCTTTTCTCTATTGCTTTCTTTGCCACTGCGCCGGCCGCAGTCTCGCTCGCCTAGCTTAGTGTCCTGTTGCACCTGTACCATTAAGAGTCTACGCAGATTAAGGCCGCACTATAAACCTGCAAGCTTGGGGGTAAATGCACCATAATAGACCGCTAATGGCGCGAATGCGCTTTTGTAGTGCCCTTGTTGTTGAAGTTTATGACAAGGTCCAGTAAATTCGGCCATTGCAGGAAATCAGCCAATGGCATACATCTTGCTGTTTACCCGTAACGATGGCTAATGCCATATAACAAAAGAGTTGGCATCGCTCCGATTCTCAGATGCGATAGATGTTGGCGCAGTTTGCCGTGACGATTTAACGAATCAAAAAACCCAGGAACACGCTTAAGGTTTTATTTTCCGCCGAAGTCAGTGTTTAACAAGAAGTCGTAATTCATTAGGAGAAAGACACGAAATGAAATCTAAACTGGAATACATCTGGCTGGATGGTTATGCACCCACACAAAGCCTTAGAAGCAAGACACAAGTCAGAGATAACTTTGGCGGTACTTTGGAAGAATGCCCAATGTGGTGTTTCGATGGCAGCTCAACGCAACAAGCCGCCGGAGATGATTCGGATTGCTTACTCAAGCCAGTCGCTATCTATCCAGACCCAGACCGTGACAGCTCTTATCTAGTCATGACTGAAGTTTTAAACGCTGACGGCTCGCCTCACATCAGCAATGGCCGCGCTACCATCGATGATGACGATGAAGATTTTTGGTTCGGTTTTGAGCAAGAATATTTTCTTTGGGACACCAAAACTAATCTTCCTCCTGGTTTTCCAGCAGGCGGTTATCCTGCACCCCAGGGCCCTTATTACTGTTCAGTAGGTGCTGCTAATTCGTTCGGTCGCGACTGTGTAGAAGAGCATTTTGATATCTGCCTGGAAGCCGGCATCAACGTTGAAGGCATAAATGCTGAAGTCGCTGCAGGCCAATGGGAATTTCAGGTTTTTGCTAAAGGCGCTAAAGACGCTGGCGACCAAACCTGGATAGCACGCTACATTCTAGAAAGAACCGGCGAGCGCTACGGTTATTCAATCAATTGGGAGCCTAAGCCACTTGGCAAGGATCTGGATTGGAATGGCTCTGGCATGCACGCCAACTTCTCTAACGGACCAATGCGCGATGATGGTGACGAGTCAGTTTTCACTAAGATTTGCGAAAGCTTTGGCAAGAATATAGAACGTCACATAAGCGTTTATGGCGCCAACAATGAACAACGCCTAACCGGCTTGCACGAAACTCAAGCCATTGACGAGTTCAGCTACGGAGTCTCTGACCGTGGCGCATCAATTCGCATCCCTATTACTACAGTGGAAGACGGCTGGAAAGGTCGTTTGGAAGATCGAAGAACAGCTTCCAACGCTGATCCGTACAAAGTTGCGGCTGCGATCATCAAGACTACGAAAGAAGCTCTTGCGTAGTGCAAAAGAGCAGATTGAGTTTGGGGTGTTGGCTAGTTGATGTCAGCGTTTTTGTTTGCACACCCATAGGCTAAACCTAAGAACTCAGACTGCAATCAGATTAGAAAGGCCCGGTGATCCGGGCTTTTTTTTTGCCTAGGGTCATGAATTTGTACAGATCTTGCTACCTATCGGTTACCCTTTTTTTGCAATCAAGCCTGCCGATTACCCGGGCACTCTCTCATACCGACTAACCTTTCCTAACTTTTCTCAACTTCCTGCACGTGCACTTCCATGGACTTAAGTTCTTTGCCGCACCTCAATAATGCACTATTATAGGGCGTAAGTTTGGAATCCGAATCATAGCGGTGCCCGCAAGGCATTTTATCTCCATAAACCTGCCGCAAACCTACTGATTCGGCATGCACAGTTTTGGTTTGCTTTTTGCATAGTAGCCTAGACTGCAAACGTAACGTAACAACACAGCGAGCCCGAATAAGCGCGTGAACCTAGACAATGTACATAAACGCCTACTCGACACGTTGAAAACCGCGGTGATTCTTCTCGACGAAAATTTGTGTCTGCTCTATATCAACATGGCCGCCGAGACCCTGCTCGACATCAGTAACCGCCAGGCTAAGAACTGCTTTATTGGCGATTTATTTTTGAACGCCGCAGCAGATATCAATGAAATACAGGCCGCGCTTGCAAACGAGAGAAGTATCACTAGACGCAAGGCCGAGCTGCGCACATTCCACAACAAAGCAATTGTTGTGGACTACACAATCAGTCCGTTTGATGAAAATGGGGAAATTCAAGCTTTAATAGAGCTCAACTCTTTAGAGCACACCCATCGAATAAGCCGAGAGGAAACTTTGCACTCGGCTCACGCAACGACTCAGGAATTAGTGCGGGGCTTGGCCCACGAAATTAAAAATCCCCTGGGCGGAATCCGAGGTGCGGCGCAGTTACTAGCGAGGGAAATTCCAGGTGATGAGCTTAATGAATATACCAACGTTATTATTGAGGAAGCCGACAGACTTCGAAACCTTGTCGATCGACTCGTTGGCTCGAAAAAACCCTTAGACAAAAAAGAGATCAACATTCATGAAGTACTGGAGCGAGTTCGTAGTTTAGTCACCGCGGAAATCGCAGACCAAAATATTTCAGGCATCGAATTAGTCCAAGACTACGATCCAAGCATCCCAACGATCGCCGCTGATGCTGAACAATTGATTCAAGCTGTGCTAAATCTTGTAAGAAACGCGATGCAATCCTTAACCAGTCCTGACATAGAACACAACCTAGGCAAAATTATCCTTCGCTCTAGGATCATACGAAATTCAACCATCGATTCTAAGTTTCACCGCTTGGCGGCAAGTATCGAGATCATCGACAACGGCCCAGGAGTTCCGGCTAACCTCATTGACACAATTTTCTATCCGATGATTAGCGGTCGCGCTGACGGCACTGGGTTGGGTTTATCAATTTCCCACGGAATAATAAATCAACATGATGGCATGATTGAATGCCGAAGCGATCAGACAGAAACAAAATTTACAATAGTACTACCCCTTGAACCAACTGCAGTAAAATCTGCGTAACCCGTTTTATGGGTTAAAGAAAAGGTGTACCTAAACATGGCCAATCACAATTCCGTCTGGATACTTGACGACGACCGTTCAATTCGTTGGGTGTTAGAGAAATCACTTACTAAAACCGGGCTCAGTACCGAAACTTTTGAGAACGGCGACCAGTTGCTGCACCGGCTCGCTCATGAATTACCTGACGCTATTATCAGTGATATTCGAATGCCTGGAATCAACGGACTCGATTTGCTATCCACTATTCAGGAAAAGCATCCGCTACTGCCAGTCATTATAATGACTGCTCATTCTGATTTGGACAGCGCTGTTTCGTCCTATAGTCGCGGCGCTTTTGAGTATTTGCCAAAGCCTTTCGACATTGATGAGGCTGTCGCTGTCACCAAACGCGCATTGCAACATTCGAAAGAGCAAAGCAGCGGCCCGGCAGAAGAAGCTCCTATAAAAGATCAAGAAATCATCGGCGAAGCTCCAGCTATGCAGGAAGTATTCCGAGCAATTGGCCGGCTCTCCCAGTCTAATATCTCGGTATTAATCAACGGTGAGTCTGGCACCGGCAAGGAACTAGTTGCCCATGCCCTTCACCGCCACAGCCCTCGCAGCAAACAGCCTTTTATCCCTTTAAACGTCGCGGCAATCCCGAAAGAGCTTATTGAATCGGAATTGTTCGGTCACGAAAAAGGCGCCTTCACTGGCGCCACCTCCCAGCGTACTGGCCGCTTTGAGCAAGCTGATGGGGGCACTTTGTTTTTAGATGAAATCGGCGATATGCCAGCAGAAACTCAAACAAGACTATTGCGAGTGTTGTCCGATGGCGAATTTTACCGTGTTGGCGGCCATATCTCGATCAAAGTAGACGTGCGCATTATTGCAGCAACACATCAAAACTTAGAACAACTAGTAGAAAAGCATTTGTTCCGAGAAGACCTTTTTCACCGTCTCAATGTGATCCGCATTCACATACCAAAACTCGCCGATCGCCGCGAAGACATCCCAACTCTTGCATCATATTTTTTGAAGTCGGCCGCGAAAGAGTTAGATATGGAACCCAAGGTTCTCAGACCAGAAACTGAAATCTATCTAACCGGTCTTAGCTGGCCTGGCAATGTTAGGCAATTGGAAAACTTTTGCCGCTGGGTCACGGTTATGGCCTCCAGTCGCGAAGTCTATATGACAGATCTACCTCCAGAGTTTTCGGCGCAAGAAGCCCAGAGCAGCAACACTGGCAGCTGGACGTTTGCTCTTCAGGCTTGGGCTGACCAGCAATTAAGTCTGGGTAATACCGGCATTCTTGACCAAGCTACACCGCTGTTCGAACGCACTCTGATTGATATAGCCCTGAAGCACACCTCAGGCCGGCGTAGAGACGCTGCCAATCTTTTAGGCTGGGGACGAAACACATTGACTCGCAAGATCAAGGAACTAGGCTCATCTCACCCTAAAAGCACTGATTCAAGCCCTGACTTAGACGACTAAGGCTTGAATTGGTAAATTGGGTCGCTGGAAGGACTTTAGGAAAAACTGCAGAAAAAACAGTCTAATCAATGAACTTTAGGGTTGGCTGGGGCTTTCGGCCAACCTTTTTTTGGTGATGCAGCTTCTAACTTTTAATCTCAAACTGGCAACGCGCAAAGTTGAATCTCTAACCGTTAAAGCCGAGTCGCTGTTTTTTGACTATCTATTCCTAAAAGCTAGCTTTGAGGGATGCAGTCCAGTCAGGCATTGCTGCTGCTTGAAATAGACTCGCCTGATCCAACATCCTGTCCTCTGGCCTGTTCAAGCAGGCCCGTTCTTATTTGGAGCGGTCTTAGGTTTAACAGTAACCGTTCTCTCTTAGCTAAGCTGTGTTGGCTTAGCCTCGGCGCATAGCTATCTTGGACAAAAAGGCCAAGTCAAACACCTCTTACTAGGTTTGTATGACTATTCACGGATAAGATGCTCAATGTAACCAGGCGGCCCTTTAGTGGTAGTGCTTTAAGTAGTAGTGTTTTAAGTAGCTGTCTTTTAAGTAGCGACATCCTAATCAGCCATATCCTAACTAGGTTTTCTTTTTGAAAACCTCAGCGAGATAGCTGTTTTCGCGCGTCTCTTTTTAATTGCCAGGCTCACTTTTATCGCCAGACCTTTCCTTACTACTGGATCTTGTCTAATTACTTGGGCCCGTGTAAATCTCCTGCCAATTGATGACTCTATCATGACCGCGGTAGCTTCCAAATTCGATGATCGCCCTTGGATTGTCGTTATAGTTTGCGCCTTCTGGTGTTTCATCATACAAATCAGCTGCCGTGCGCCAATCATACTTTAAAAAATCAAGCGTGCTTTTAGGCACATCCGGATCAATAGGATTATTTAAGTCTAGCTCTACAATAACCGTGCCCACCTTCTCACCTGTGGTTGGGCCAACAGTGAATGGCCGGTCCGCATCTAGCAGAACATCGGCTCCGTTAATGTCATTCGCCGCGGTTCGGCCGCCATTTAAAATAATCGTAAAGTCAGCGGCAGTGCCTGATTCCATCGGAACATCCGGCTCATCCAACTGATCTCCTGGCACCGTAATGTAACCAGCAGGCACTGCACTGTTGGCCACCACAGACAGCGACGGTTCGGTTACGTCAAAGTTAATTGTGGTGCAGCTATCAAGGGTATTAAGAATAAAATTTGAGCCGTCATAATACTCAACCAACACCCCAACCCCTAGGGCCTCAGTTTCGGAACCAAAGGAATCCTCCATGCGCAGCCGGCCAAAGCGAAACTGTGTAGTCGCGCCGCTAATCAGCTTATATATATTGGTGCCGCTGTTATCGACGTCCACATCAAAGATGCTGGTAGTCGATGACGTAAGTGCGCTGTAACCGCTGCCGATCTGAATATCATTTCCCGCAACACCCACATCACCGTTTAAATCTAGAGGCGCAAAGGCGATCTCAACGCTAGAGAAAGGACCATCCTCGCTACCTGCAACCGCCGTGGTTTTTCGACCAAAACGTAAATTGCCGCTTATAGTTAAGGCGCCAGATGCATTGGCGGCACCTGAGCCGATGTCTGAGGTCCAATCGCTCATAAAAGTTGGACTGATAGTGATAAACGCGCTGTGAGATAGCCGCGTAGTGACGTTGGAACTGGCCCCTACTCCGCCAAGAATGGCATTAATATTTAACTCGCCTCGCGCGGTAAGTTTCGCAAAATTACCAAAGTAGTTCTTCGTATTCGCATCCAAGCCGTTCTTCGCCTGCAGCACAAAGTTTATGCCGAAGTCTTCGCCCATATAGGTAAAGGTCGAAGCCGACCTTGGCGAGATTGAACAGGACTGATTCACCCTGTTCTCAAAACTGCTGCTGACCAGCTCAAAGTAAGCAGGATAGATACGGCCAACATTGGCCGTGCCGCCAATGACTCCTGCACTGGCCGCTTCTTCGAAATAGTTAATCGCAGTTTGATTGCCGCTGTTTTGAACCAGCAACGCATCAAGGTCAAAAATACCCACTTCATTGATCGCCATGTCGTGGGTGCTAGTGCCATTGTTAAAACCATCGAAAACCGCGCCGCTGGAAATACTGCCGACATCACCGCTAGGTACACCAGGGTTGTCATTAGTAATTCCATTACCGGCGTCTGTATCGGTCACTACACTGACCAGCACGGTCGGGTCATTGGCAAGGCCGGTCTCATTGCCAAAATTTGCGGTGATAGCATTGTTGGACAGATCAGTGCCAAAGGCAGGCTTACCGTTGGCGCCTAAGACATCAGCACCGTCCCAAGCTACCGCCGCGACTGTGGTGCTAAAACCAACTCCGGCCCGGGCGAAGGCTGGACCGGTGGCACCACTCGGATCGGAGGCTACCGAGGCGACACCGCTGTTGGATCGGCGATCACTGCCAAAATCAATATCAAAGCCAAACGGCCTAACGATGAAAGAATTGCTGCTGCCTTTCGCTAAATCGCCTGACAAAGTGCCTGCGCTGGCATTGTTAAAGGGAATGTCATACTGGGCATGCAAGGAAATCTTACCGGCGTCGAAATAGGTAAACTCTAAGGTCGCCGCAATGTTTTCGGTACCGTCCACCGTCGTGCCACTGTTCTCGAAAAGAAGCTGAATATCAGTTCCCGAGCCGGCGGGATTTGCAGCCCCGCTGTTAGATACAGGAATGTTAATAGTTGCAGCTGTTGGGGTTAAATCGTTTATAAATGGCATGGTTGTAATACCCGCGCTGCAGGTGCCAGGATTGTCACACACCGCGGCAAGCTTGATCGTGACCAGAGACCCATCGGGAACTAAAGACGAACAGGCCGAGGCTTCGTTGCCGGCTCTGAGTACACTGCGCACAAGCTGAATAGTCGGCAATGCGGAGAATGGCGCCAAGGTAGAGCGCTTGCCCGCGATCTGAAACGGAATCGGGGTCGGCACAGTAACATCAGCATTATTGCCGGTGGTAAAAATCAGACCCACCTCGTCAAAGGTGATAGAGGGATCATGAACCGAGTTAGGGTTTGGGTCCTGTAATTCAGTTTTGGCAATACCAGAAACCAATCCGGCAATGTTAAAGTTAACCAGCGGGTTATCACCCACCGGTGAATTGTTCGCACCCGTGTCAGGATTGGTGTAGTTGAAATTCAGCTCAACGAAGGTTTCAGTCGCAGGGAATGTGTAAGTCGCCTGACCGTCGGTTAGATTACCCGTTTCCGTCAAGGTACCTGTACCGGTGATTTTCGATGGCCAGGTGCCCGCTCCAGTAGACGTACTCAAATTAATCGACGAGCCAACCCCAGGCGCAGTGAGCGTGTGTGATGAATCGTGCCCTTCAATACGCACGGCAGAGACCACACAGGCGAGACCAATCTGATTGCTTATGATTTTGAAATGATCGAATGAGCCGAAGTTACAATCTGTGGTACCTGTTGCTATTTCAACATTGTCGATAGAGAACACGCCACTAGTGGTATAGCCACTGCCGACTCGAA
>MDTF01007000.1_pt1 | contig 24768 bp, 25 predicted proteins | sample 811191 | NCBI WGS metagenome assembly MDTF01 (sample SAMN05326649, study PRJNA326480) | marine metagenome | isolation source: seawater | place: Southern Ocean | collected 2011
AGGGCTTGACTTCCGAGTTCGGAATGGGATCGGGTATTACCCCTTCGCAATAATCACCGGCGAGAGTGTTATACCTAATTAAAAATGATTGTAAATAGTGAAATAGACTATTTTTTAACTTTTTCCTTAAAGTTTTCTATATATTCTTTAAGTCCTATTTTACCAAAAATCTTATAAACTTTATTAGATAGACTCATATTAGTTAAAGCTGAAGCATATCTTTCTCCACTTCTAGGGGGTAATAGTGTGATTTTTGATTCAAATAATTTAGCCACCTCTAAAATTGTATAGTCTTTCTTACTTGAAATACTGTAGTGACGACATTTATTCATTTTCCAGGCATCAAAACAAACCTTAACTGTATCTTGAATATGGGTAAATTTTCTTGATTGTTTTCCAGGTTTTACTACGGGTAAAGGCTCTTTATTTTTGTATGCTTCTTCGAATATTCCTATGACTGTTGCCATTTTTCCTTTTGAAATTTGGTTAGGTCCATAAACATTATAGAAATATATTGTCTCATATTTCATTTTAAACCACTTTTTTAAATTTTCTAATAACTCCAAATTAATTGATTTGGTAAACGCATATGGTGAGAGATCTTTGTCTCTTCCCTTATTACCTAAACTTGCTGATGTAGCAGAATATAAAAGTTTAATCTTATTATTTAAGCAAAAATTAAAAACAGCATGAGACCCTACGGTATTAGAGTCTATGCACTCACTCATATTTAAAAAGCTCTGATATATTCTAGAAAATTCGCCAAAATGAAAAATTGCATTAATTTTTTTTTTTTTTAAATCAAGTATTTGTGAAATATTTTTTGTATTACCTTTAATATATTTTATTCGTTTACTTCTAATATGATTTTTTTTTGAACCAGATGAATAGTTATCAATGCTTAAAATTTGATGTTTTGAATTTTTTAACAAAAGAGAAATAAGATTTGTACCAACAAAGCCCGCTCCACCAGTAACAACTATAATACTTTTCATGTATCTATATAATTTTTTCTAAGTATGAATGATAAGTTTTTAAAATTTGAACTCTTAAATCATGATTTGGTCTCCATCCGTAACTTTTAGCCAGAGAAATATCAAGAACTTTTCTTTGAGTTCCATTTGGTTTTGATAAATCATATTTAATATGAATTTTTTTATCTGGGGCAATGATATTCAGGAATAATTTTGTAAAATCTTTTATTGAAGAATCTTTTCCACTACCAATATTTATTAGCGTATGTTTAGTTTTTTTATTCATAAAATAAATACATGCTTTAGCTAATTCATCTACATATAACAGCTCTCTCTTAGCCTTTCCATTTCCCCATACTATTACATAATTTTTATTTTTTGTTTTAGTTTTGTGAATTTTTCTAATTAAAGATGGCACAAAATGAGAGTTTAATGGATGATAGTTGTCATTGGGTCCAAATGTATTAGTTGGCATTAAGCATTTATAGTTAGTCTTATATTGTTCATTATAGCTTTGGCACATTTTTATACCTGCAATTTTTGCAATTGCATAGGCGTCATTAGTTTTTTCTAATTTTCCACTTAAAAGATATTCCTCTTTGATGGGTTGTTTACATTCTTTTGGATATATACAGCTCGAACCTAAAAAAATTAAGTTATTTATTTTACACAAAAATGCTGAATGGATTAAGTTCGATTGAATCATTAAATTTTCATAAATAAATTCTGCTTTGTATTTATTATTTGAATAAATTCCCCCAACTTTTGCTGCTGCTATAACGATAAAAGTAGGCTTTTTTTTCCTTAAAAATTTTAGAACTTTATCTTGATTGGTAAGATCTAATTGATTCCTTGTGGCTGTAATAATTGATTTAAAGCCTTTTTTTTTTAGTTCTCTAACAATAGCACTTCCAACTAAACCCTTATGTCCAGCAACATAAATCTTAGAATTATAGTTCATTTTTATCTAAAGTTCTTAACTCAGAGCTCACCATGTCTTTAACAAGTGCGTGTATATTTGTTTTTGCTTTCCAATTTAATTCCTTCTTGGCTTTATTTGGGTTTCCCAATAAAGTATCAACTTCCAATGGTCTATAATATTCTTTATCACAAGCAATTATACATTTTCCATCTACTGTATAACATTTTGAATTTATACCTTTGCCCTTCCAGGTGAACTTGATTTTAAGTTCTTTTAAAACCAAATCTATGAACTGTTTTACTGAAAATTGTTTTCCTGTTGCTATGACATAATCAGTAGGAGTTTTTTTTTGTAGCATCATCCACATTGCCTCAACGTAATCTTTGGCATGACCCCAATCACGTTTAGCTTCTAAATTACCTAGATATAATCTATCCTGCAAACCATTTTTAACCTTACATAGTGCTATTACAATTTTTCTAGTGACAAATGTTTCGCCTCTTCTTGGGCTTTCATGGTTAAACAAGATTCCGTTACATGCAAAAATTTTGTATGCTTCTCTATAATTTACTGTTATCCAGTGCGCATAAACCTTGGCAACTCCATAAGGACTTCTTGGGTAAAAAGGTGTATTTTCGTTTTGTGGAATTTCTTGAACTTTTCCAAACATTTCAGATGTGCCAGCCTGATAAAATTTAGTTATTTTTTGAAAACCGTGAAATTTAATTGCTTCCAAAATTCTTAAAGCTCCTACAGCATCTGCATTCGCGGTATATTCTGGAACTTCAAAAGATACAGAAACATGAGACTGTGCTGCTAGATTATATACTTCATTTGGTCTAATTTTTTTGATCAAAGATGATACAGATATTGCGTCAGTAACATCGCCATAATGTAAAAAAAAATTTCTTTTGTTATCAAAAGGGTCTTGATAAATATGATCTATTCTTCCTGTATTAAATGATGAAGATCTTCTTTTAACACCATGGACTAAATAACCTTTTTTAATTAAAAATTCTGATAAGTAGGAGCCATCTTGACCCGTAATTCCAAATATAAGTGCTATTTTTTTCATTTAAAATTTTATTGATTACATTTTAGTATAAACACAAGAGAATACAAATCAAATAATGCTGTTATCAATTATCCATATTAACATAGATATATTCAAAAGACTTTCTAAAAGGCATTTTAAGTTTTAAAATTTGCTTAAAGTTTTTTTTTATCAATAAATCATTTATATCTGTGAAGGTATATTTTTTTTTAACCATATCATCATAATGATGCTCAAAAAGTATAAGTTTCACATCGGTTATTAAAGAATCTAAACCTTTTAAAACATTTAGTTCAAAGCCTTCTGTGTCAATTTTTATTAAATCTATCTTTTTAATATTTTTTTCATTTAAATAATTTTGTAAAGTATCAGCATTTACATCTATAATTCTATTATAATTTTTATAAGATAAAAAGTTTAAAAATTTTTTTTTTTTTTTTAAAATAACTAGAATTGGTATTTATCTCATTTAAAGTTGAGGATGAGCTTTCACTTAATTGATTGAATTTAAAAGAACCTTTTTTATCTCCTAATGCTAAATTTTCTAAGATAATTTCTGATTTATAAAATTTTTTTTTAACCTTGGAAAGTTTTTGACTTATTTTCATAAAGTTTATTGGACTTGCTTCAAAAGATATAATTTTTTTTACAGAAAAATTACCTAAAAAAAAATCTATTGACTCACCTTTATGGGCCCCAATATCTAATATAATTTCATAATCTAAAAAATTATTTTTATTCAAAAAATTGATTATTTTTCTTTTATGAAAAAAATCAAAAAAATTCAATATATTTAATGTTAATTTATCCATTAATTCCTAAAAATGTATTTCCCAAATATCTTATAGATTGGATTTTTATTATCTTTACATGTGCTGTCAACCTTGCACATTTCATAGTCTTTAATAAAATCTGATACCTGATTATATACAGCAAAATGTTTTTCATCCACATAATAAAATATATTGCTGAGTGGTTTATATTTATAAAAGTCTATTTCCTTATCTATACGATTTATATTTCTAAAAATAAACACTGATAAACTAATTAATATTAAAATAATAATCGCTTTATTGAATTTTTTAACTTCAATCGTATAACTACTTAAAAAAAATGACAATGGAATAAAAGTTAGCAACGCAATTAGACAAAAGCCTCCATAACGTAAAGATGGATGGTTATAAAACCATTCAGAGAAGAGAAGGACTATTATCAAATAAGAGTATAATTGATATTTATTAAAAAATATTTTTTTTCTACCTGAGCTTATTGATAAGAATGTAGCGATAAAAACTATACAAAGAAAAAATACACCTAATAAAAAATCTGAAACTTTATTAAAAAAATAACCATCAATCCAACCACCTACCCAGTTAAAATATTTAATATACTCTTCTGGATTCCCTACTTTATAATTTGGTGTCATTCCGGCTTTTGCCCATGTTTGGTAGTGATTATTCATGGCTATTACTTGTTCTTTAGGTATTGACCAGCTTAAGTTTTCAAAACATGTAAAATGCAATGGGTAGATTAAGCAACCAGTATTAAAAAAATAAGTTAATAAAACCAATGCAAATATTAATAAATATATTATGATATATTTTTGTTTAAAATTTTCATTTATAATTTTAGTAAGTTTATATTTTTTTAAGTAATAAACAAAAATTGGTATAAAAAATAATAAATACAAAATATAAAAAGCTTTGAGAGATATTATTATAGTAATCAAAGAATAGATTTTTAAATTGGATAGTCTTTGATCTTCAATATTTTCAAACATTCGAAATATTTCAAAAACTAGTACTAATATCAAGATTTGGGCTGCCCTATCCGTTCCGTACTCACCAATTCTATAAAAAAAAACATTTATAAAAATAAATGAAAGTGTTGCTAAATAATTTGTTAATTTATAATTCTTTAAAATTTTGCTTTTATTAAGTTTAAAGACATTGGTATAAATTCCATTTTTTTTTAAAAAAATGATGTTTGCAAATCCGAGTATATATACCGAAGAAAAATTAAATGAAAAATACTTTATAAAAGGAAGGTAAAATAACGAATTTAAATAAAAAATTGATGAAGGTGTTCTAAAGCCGTGATTAAATTGTCCCGTACCCACCAATGAATCAAACTGTGTAAGATTATATGTATACGAAAAATGATAATAAGGAAAATCATCATGATTTTTAAACATTATTAATGCAATTGATAAAAATAAAAAAAGAAAAATTAATAATAAAAAATCTTTCTTTAATAAATTAAAATTATTTTTAATAAAAATTGTGAAACTTAAAATTCCAACAAAAACAAAAATACAATTAAACAAATATCCATGAGGTAAAATTAAATTTGATACATAAGAAATCAGTAAAGCAAACAATATTCCAAGAATTCCTAAATAACCAAAATCTTGAATTATTTGCTCTCTTGTAAAAAATTTAACAAATAAAGCTCCATACCCAATTAAAGAAAATAAGATTAAAAAATAAAAAATAAAAAGTACAAAAATATTGACCATTGACTAGCTTGATACTACATAAATTTAAAAAATACATCTTAATATACATTTTTTCATTGACCCCTATATATAATAATTTATCAATTTGCTTTATTCTTTAATTATGAATTTCAATTTCAAGATAGATCTCAATTATGTACAAGAATATTTTTGTACTTTTTTAATATCATTATTACCAATATGCTTTTTTTTTGGAAGTGGGGTTGGAAACTTATTTGTGATAATTTTAGATATTGTATTTATTTTAATCTTATTTAAATCTAAAAAAATAGATTTTCTACATAGTTGGTTGTTTTATTTTTTAATAATTTTTTGGTTAATATTAATGATTAGCTTATTTTTTAGCATAAATGTAAGTGAATCATTTTTTAGAAGTTTTGGATTTCTTAGATTTATAATACTAGTTTTTGCAATTCAATATTTTTTTAAGGAAAGTAATTTAAACTACAAAACTATAATTTTAAACGCTTGGTCCATATTAATAATTATTATAACATTCGATTTAATTTTTGAGTTTTTATTTGGTTACAATACACTTGGATACAATAATCCAATGCCAGGTAGATTGTCTGGTTTTTTTAATCAAGAACTAAAAATTGGTCATTTGTATTCTGCCTTTTTTTTATTTTTTGCTTCTTATGTTTCACTAACTTTAATACCAAATAATAATTTTTTAAAAAATTATTTGATTTATTTTCTATTAATTATTTTTTTGATTATGTCATTAATTATAGGCGAACGATCCACTATAATAAAAGTATTTTTAATGAGTTTTTTGTTCATGTGTTTTTATAAAAAAAATATTATTTTAAAAATAAACATAATGGTTGGGGTAATTTCTTTTTTAATAGTATTAATGATTTTTAATATAAATTACCAATGGAGATATTGGCAAATGCTTATAAAACCAGCCATCACAGATCCAATTAGTTATATAAACAATTCTAGTTACATTGATCACTACAGGGTAGCTATTGAGGTTTTTAAAAATAACAAAATATATGGAGTGGGATTAAAAAATTACAGACATGAGGTACAAAAAGATAAGTACCATAAGAATGCCTCAATACATCCACATCAAATACATTTTGAAATTTTGGCAGAGTTAGGACTTATCGGATACATTTTTTTTATTTTTTTTATGCTCATTAATTTATATTTTGCTTTAAAATCATTTTTAAGAAAAAAAAACTATTTAGTTTTTTCAGGATTTCTTTTTATTCTTGCTAGTTTTGTTCCTTTATTGCCATCTGGAAGTTTTTTTACCTCATTTGGAGCTACAATGTTCTGGATAAATTTTGCTATAATGACATCAGATATAGATATATATAAAAAAAAATTAACATGAAGAATTTAACACTTATAATACCTGCTAAAAATGAAGCAGAATCTTTACCTACTGTTCTAGATGAATTAAGAAAATATGCCCTTAAAATTATTGTTGTGCTTCACAAAAGTGATTTAAATACTATTGAGGCAATAAAGGATTATCCAATTAGTATAATATACCAGGACAACAAAGGATATGGAGACGCATTAATTAAAGGTATTTATTCATGTAAATCTGATTATTTTTCAATATTTAATGCAGATGGATCATTTGATCCCGATGAATTAAAATTTATGATGAGTAATATTATTGAAAGAGAGTGTGATTTTGTATTTGGATCAAGATATCAGGATAATTCTGGAAGCGAAGATGATACAATCATTACTTTAACTGGTAATTATATATTCACCTTAATTGGTAGATTATTTTTTAACTTACCAATTACGGACATACTTTATACCTATATAGTTGGAAATACTGAGCAAGCAAAAAAGTTATCTCTTAAAAGTAAGGATTTTAGTTTATGTGTTGAATTACCAATTAAAGCAATGAAAAATGGTATGAAAATCATCTCAACAAGTTCCTACGAAAGAAAAAGATTAGCTGGAATAAAAAAAGTTAATGCAATCAGAGATGGAACTAAAATCTTAATTAGTATGATAAAGTTATTTTTTTCAAACAAAGATTAATATTTTTGAAAAAAAAATACTATTATTTTTGTAACCATATAATCTAATCCATAGTTAAATTCGTTTTTATGGCTTTTTTTAATAAATTTAAAAAAATTAAATGCTTCATTTCGTTTTAGCCACCAACTTTTTCTAAATTTTTTATACTTTGACATAATTCCATCATTTACCTGTCTATAAAAAGTTAAATTTTGATTAAGAATTAAAAATGAATTCTGGTAAAGCGGTAATAGACAGCAGATTCTGAAATCTATCTCTAAAAGAGGATACTCATTTTTTTTAAAAAGATCTATACAATCCAAAAGATATTCTTTTTTTAGGCTTATTGAGCTTGTTGGAAAAGTGTTGGGCCAAATATTTGATTTATAAAATCTTTTTTTGTTATAAAAAAATTCATCATTACGTGTGTGACCATTGTATATAATAGGGACATCGCAAATGGCACATATCTTAATATGTTTATTAAAAGATTTGACTATTTTCTTTATTTTATCTTTTTTAAACATATCGTCACCGTCTAATAAACAAATTAATTTACCTCTTGATTTTAAAGCACCAATTTCAATTGATCTAATTTGATTCAGTGCGCTAGATTTTTTTCTAATCTTATTCATTATAATCTTAATATTTTTATATTTAGAAATTAATTTAACAGAATTATCTGTTGAGCAATTATCAATAATAATAATTTCAATATTTTTGTAACTTTGTTTAATGCATGAATTAATTGTATCTTCAATATAATTCTGTTTATTGAAATTTGTAATCAAAATAGTAACTAATATATTATTTTTTTTCATTATTCCTAAAATATTTATTTACAAATGCAATAACAAACAATAAAGAAAATCCAGAATATTGGAGCATATATCTATCTAGTCCATATCTTACATGCCATTGAAAGTCATTTTGAATTATAAAGAAAATAAAAAAAGTAGACAAATTAAATAATAAAAAAATAATTATATTTATTTTTGATTGTTTAAATTTTTCAATATAAATTAGTAATAAACTGAGGAAACCAATAATAATTATTGGATTTTTAAAAATTGAAACAACAAAATACTTAATAATGAAATAAAATTTTACAACAATTTCTTCAAAAATAAATAATTTAGAAAAATCATAGCTATCAGCGAATTGGAAAGATGGATTTATATTAATTTCATAGAAATATTGAAATATTAACTTTAGAAAAACTGTAATAAACAGACCAATTAAAAGTATTGAAAGTCTTGTTTTGTTTTTGAATAAATAGCTATGAAGCAAAATAACTGAATATAATATTGCAAGATAAACAAATGCTTCATATTTTACCCATAAGATTATATTATTTATCAAAATAAAGGTGATGTAATAAATTATGTTATTTTTTTTTTCATTAAAAAGTAAGTACATGTATCTTGATATAAATACCAAAAGTGCAAATAATATAATATCTTGATTGCCTAAGAAGTGGTTTAAATCAAAACTAATAATTACAAAAAAAACAAAGAATAAATATTTAATTTTATTATTTTTAATTAAATCTGTAATTGAGTAGATAGATAGAAGATAAAGGAATAAGTAAAAAAGTCTTCCAAAATACTCATATTTTAGTGGGCTCATTGACCAAAATACAGACCATAAAAATGTACCAAAATGTGGATATTCATATTTAGGTAATGTTATAAGATTTTCAAAACCCATATCTTGATAAAAACTTAAAGCTCTTTTATACCAGTGAAATTTGGCATCCCAACCTAGATCTGGATTAGAAATAATATAAAAACTCAATAGATAAAAAATAGATAAAAAAATTAAATACTGACTAAGTTTTTTAATATTTTTAAGTATTTCAATTTTTTTTAGAAAAAAAATATTCGTAAAAAAATAATATATAAGTATTAAAAGTAATATATTTGTGATCTTTAAATCAATTAAAGACAGTATTAAAATAAAATTTAAAATAATAAAAAAATTTAGGATATATATATCAAGATTATAAGTTTTTCGATTGCTTTTAATTATTTTATAATTAAAGACATATTTATTATTAAAAAATAAAAGTAAAATAATTGGAAATATTATAATGTGAATTATTTCAGTCATTTTTCCTCAAAAAATAGCAGTTTTGTTTTTTTTCAATTATTGTAAAATTTGATAATTTAATATTATTCTTAACAATAAATTTTACATTACTTAAAATAGCTATATCGAATGAATTAAACTTGACTATATATTGTCTTAATTTACTTCCGTCACTTTCATTCAAATTAAAGTATATAGAACTAGAGTCTATACCCTTATTGATAATTGCTTTTTGTGAATAAATTTTTTTTTTTTTACCATTGGATAATTTAAAAATATCAACTTCAATAGTCTTATCATTTTTTGTTTTTTTTGTGAAGTTCATTTTAATCCCTATAATACTTTCAAGTAGGGGGGGTGTTTCTTTAATCGTAAATTCATTATTATTTGAGTTTGTATCGATTTCTTGAATTTCTTCGTAATTTAATAAAATTATTTTTTTGGTATCGGTATCTTTTTTTTTAAAGTCATAGTAAAGCCAATCACTCATTGGGGATATAGAGTTATTTAGTACAATGGGGTTGCTCGTAAAATTAAATTTTTTATTTAAGTGGACAATAAAACCTTGGGAGTCTTTTTCGCAAAATGGAGAATTTCTTAACAGTCTATCATTTTTATTATATTTAATTATGTGAAAAACATTTTCGAATAGATTAAAGCTTACACATAAAAATAAGAATAAAATTATTATCAAAAAATTTTTGCTTAAAACTTTAAGTGTTTTTTTTTTAAATAATTTAATCATCATTTTGTAAAATAATTTATTAGAATTTTATATAAATTAAGACTACTAATTAAATTATAATATTTTAATTTCTTTTTATATTATCTTTAAATCAAAATATTTAGTAAATTAAGTTAAAATACTTATAACAGCATGATAATATTGCTTTTAAGAGGTTTGAAAGGACACATTATCCAATACTCTTGGTGCATATCTTAATAATGCATTTATTTTTATTATAGTCGGGTAGATAGGGTGTATTTAATATATACTTAACGAATTAGATTTTTTTAATGATTAAAGTATTTTACTGGGCACCATTTATATCAAAAATTGCTACACCTAAAGCTGTAATTAACTCCGCTATATCATTAAACAAATACTCTAATAAAAAAATACAACCATCTATTATTAACTTATTTGGTGAATGGGATTTTTTTTTAGATGACCAAAAAAAACATAATTTAAATTTTTTAAATCTCTTTAGTAAAATACAACTTTTAAATTTACCTGATAATGGTTTTTTTTTAAGCAGGATATCCTTTGCGTTTATTTTTTTAAAAAGTTTTTTTCCATTATTGAAGTTACTTAAAAAAGAAAAACCCAACTACCTCATTATTCATCTAAATACCTCACTGCCATTATTCTTACTAATTTTTTTTAATTTCAATACAAAGTTTGTTTTACGAATATCTGGAAAACCGAGGTTAAATTTTTTAAGAACAATGCTTTGGAAAATAGCTTCTAAAAAATTATATAAGGTAACAGCCCCTACTAAATTGATCTATGAGGATCTTTTACAAAGAAAAATTTTTATAAAAGAGAAATTACATATTTTGTATGACCCTGTGATAGTATTAGATAAATTTAAAAAAATTAATACAATGCCTACAATCTACGGTAAATACTTAGTTGCTGCAGGTAGATTAACAAAACAGAAAAACTTTGAATTCCTAATTAATTGTTTCGTAAATATAAATAAAAAGTACGATAACTTTAAATTAATTATTTTGGGTGATGGTGATCAAAAAGAAATGTTGTCGATGATGATTAAGGAAAAAAACCTTGAGAAAAAAGTTTTTCTTCTTGGTTATAAAAAAAATATTTTAGAATATTTAAGAAAATCATATTGTTTTATCTTATCATCACTGTGGGAAGATCCTGGTTTTGTATTAATCGAGTCAGCTATGACAAACACAATAATTCTATCTTCGAATTGTGATTCTGGACCAAAGGACTTTCTCAAAAATGGTATTAATAGTTTTGTTTATCAATCTAATAACAGGAAAAGTTTCTTAGATACCTTTGATAATTTTTTAAATACAGAGGAAGCTGAAAGATATAAAATGAAAATTTCTATGAAAAGATCTATAAAAAAATTTACAATGTTTAATCACTATAAAAACTTAGAAAAAATAATTTTATAATTTATACAAAATTCAAAAATTTTTGAAACTTTTTTTTTCCAATATCATACCTAAACTTTTTTATATTATCTTTTGCCTCTTTAACTTTTTTATACATTTGTTGTCTATTTTCTAAAGTATGTATAATTTTATTTGCAAAACTTTCTGGAGATTCATTATTAATAATTGTTCCACCATTTCCATTTAAAAGTATTTCTCTTAGACCAGATTTATACTTTTTTGAAATTACAGGAATATTCATAGCTATAGCTTCTAGTATTACATTAGGAAAACCCTCGTAAATTGAAGTCGAGACATATAAAGATGATCTTTTATAATACGGTAAAGAGTTCTTAATTTTAGTTAAAATTTGTACATATTTATTCAAATTATTTTTGTTAATAAAGTTTCTTAATTTTCCTAGATATTTCCCATTTCCAATTATTAGCAATCTTAATTTATTATTTTTTTTAAGCATATATTTAAAAACTTTTAATAAGTACAATTGGTTTTTTTGCTCTTCTAAACGTCCTACATTTAAAATTATATTATCTTTAAAATTTATTTTTTTTTCTAGCTTTTTAATTGAATCAAGGTGCATCTTCTTAAAATCATAAAAATTATATAATAATTGAATTTTACATTTACATAGTTTTTTTAAATCTTCACAAAGCTCTTTACTATTTCCCAAAATAAGATCAGAGAATTTATATAAATATTTGATTAAAATTTTTATAAAACTATTTTTTATATTTTTTATAAAACTTTTTTTTAAATCTAATTCTGAGATATGATTTCTTTCAAATAATATTATCCTTATTTTGGATAAAAAAATACAAGATATAATCGTAATGATATTTGCAAAATTTTGATTTGAAAGAATAATATTTTTTTTATATTTTAAAATATCATTCTTTATAATTTTTCTTAATGGTAATATAGAATAAACTGCTCTATTACAATTTAACTTATGTAATTTAAATTTTCTCTTAGTATAAAATTTTATTTTTGGATTTTTTGAAAAAGTAATAAATTCTATTAAATAATCTTTTGGTACAGAGTCAATTAGTTTTGATATTGATAAATCTGCACCACCATAAATAGAATAAGGATGAAAAAAAATTATTCTTTTATCTATCATGAATTAAGTTTTCATTCTTTTTGAATTTTTTATACAAAAATAAATAGACTATTATATTGAATATAATAATAGAAATTTGATACTTGGTATCCGTAATATTTAAGCTTGCTATATAAAATATTGCTAAATTATAACTGATAATTAATATCGAAGTAACGTTGTTAGGTAATAATTTTGACTCTAACTTAAATTTTTTCCTAATATAGTGATACATCAATTGATGTAAATGATTATTGTCTGGTTCCATAGGAGATTTTTTTTGCCAATTTTTTCTTATAATTGAAAATAAATTTTCGAAGCATGGATACCATAATAAAAGTATTATAAAAAAAGATGATATGTTAGAGTTTTCAACATATATTGATATTAAGATTGAGCCCATAAAGAAACCTAATAAATATGACCCTCCATCACCTAAATAGATTTTATTAAATAAATTTAATAAACATATTGCTAATAATGCAAATATTAAAAGATAACAGAAGTTAGCATTAATTATATCGCTCTCATTTATTCCTAGATAGCTTACTAAAACTAATACTAGTAAATAATACCCTGAAGCTAGTCCATTAACTCCATCTATAAAATTAGATCCATTAATTAATATTATAATACAATAAACTGTAAATAAAATATTAAATACTTTGTAATCAAGTAATGTATCTAAAAAGTAAAAGCCTGTATTTGATAAATAAATTTTTGAGTAATATATAAACATCCAAACAGTTAATAACTGTGCAAAAAATCTTATTTTTGGTGAGTTAATTAATTTTATATCCGAAAGAATTCCTATTATAAAAATTATTAAAAAAAATAAATTTTGAATCAATGTTATTTGCGTATTAAAGAAAAATACAACCATAATGAAATAACCCCCTACTAAAGGTACGCTATCATCTGCAGCAAATAATTGATGTTTATGTCTATTGCTGTTCTTATTATATTTATTTTTATAATTATTAGAAAAAAACAAAAAAAATATAAATAAAAATAATAAAATTAAATATTGATACATAATTATTAATTTTTTTTTAAAAAATTCACTGATAAAATTAACAAATGGTATAAAGACCTTACTTTGTTAAATTTTAAATATCGATTATATACTTTAAATCCATCTTTCATTTTTTGAAATAAATTAGAAGATTGTGATTTATCTAACTTTCTCCATTTTGTTAAGGGTTTATCTAATCCAAAAAAATTTTGATTTTTTTGAGTTAGTTTTAACCATAGTACATAATCTTCTTTGGTTTTTAAATCTGGAAATCTGCAATAGTCATTGAATACATCTTTTTTAAGAATTACTGTGGACAGTCCGATATCACATGACCAAATTAAATCATTATATGATATGGTTTTTTTTGCTTTTCTACTACCTATCAATTGATCTTTGTTATTAATTATATTGTATGATGAAAATGTTAAAATGTATTTATTTTGAAGCATAAAATCTATTTGATATTTTAATTTATCTTTTTCCCAAATATCATCGCAATCTAAAAATGCTATATATTCACCAGTCGATACTTCTATGCCTTTATTTCTTGAAAGTCCTGGACCTAAATTGTGCATATTCTTTATAACTTTAATTCTATTATCTAATTTTTCAAAATTTTTAATAAATTGATAATCATCAAAATTTATATCGTCATATATTATAATTATTTCAAAATTCTGAAATGATTGCATTAACACTGAATCTATAGATGCCTTAATAAATTTTTTTTTATTAAAGTAGGGCATGATAATACTAACTTGCATTTTTATTCTATATACTCTCAGTTTTTAATGTAATTTAAAATATTTTTTAAATTTATTAATTCTACTACACTGGTTGCTAGTATTTACTTTTAAAATATATTAAACTACTTTTCTCTAAATAAATTAGTTTATGACAAATTTCAAGTTCAGTATAATTACTGTAGTAAAGAATGATGAAAATAATATTGCAAAAACTATAAATTCAGTATTAGATCAAAGACAGTTTGTCAAATTAGAATACATTTTAATTGATGGAAATTCATCTGATAAAACTTTAGATATTATAAAATCATACTCAACTCAAATTGATAGGGTTGTTTCAGAAAATGATCTTGGAATTTATCATGCAATGAATAAGGCAATTTCTCTATGTACAGGAGATATTATCGGTATTTGCAATTCAGGAGATATAATTTTTCCAAAAGGGCTCTTTTATGTAAAAAAAAAATTTGGAAAAAATTATGATTTTATTTTTGGAACTGTAATAAGAAAATACTTAGGGGAAAATATACTTAAATATGGTTTTAATAAAAAAAGAATTTTTTACAACTTTGATTTTGCAACGGCTCATTCAACTGGTTTTTATGTTAAAAATACTGTCATGAAGTTAATTGGTAATTATAATACAAAATTTAAGTGTTCATCAGATTATGACTATTATTTTAGATTGATAGATTCTAATAACTTTATTGGTTCTTCCACTGGCAAAGATGAGATCGTCGGAGAGGTTGCAAGTGGTGGCTATTCTTCAAAATTAAGCTTTTATCAACATTTAATGGAAGAAACAAAAATAAGATTACATAATAAACAGAATGTACTAATAGTAATTTTAATCTTTACTAATGCTATTTTTAAAAATTTCTTAAAAAAATTTAAATGAAAAAATATTTTACTAAATTACAAACTATTTTTTTTATAGTTCTCATATCTTTTGCATATATGTTTTTTATTGAAATTATAACTAGAACTTCATTATTTTTTATAACAAAACATAAACAAATTTTTTTTTATGGAATAAATAAAAATTTTTCTTTTGAAATTTCTGATTTAAGCCAACTAGATTTTAATGTTATTGATATTAATAAAGAAAAATTAAAAAATGTAGAATCTGAATTAAATAAGAATATGGATTCATCGCTGTCAAAAATAGTGATATGGACATTTGGTGCGTCTTTAACTTATGGATACTCTTGTGGAGAAAATTCTTCTTCTTGGCCAGAAGAATTAAAGAAACTAAATAACAATATTGAAATCATTAATTTTGGTTTTCCTTCATTTTATTCCGATGATTCAATTAAAATTTTAAATAAAAACTTAAATAAAAAGAATGTTATTAAACCAAACTATATTTTTTGGTCACACAGAGATGAAGAAAAACTTTCAATATATTTAGGTCTACAACGTAATAAATACAAAATCAAAAATAAAATGTCATATGAAAAAAATCTAAAAAATCTTCTTTCATTAAAAATTGCAAAAACGTTAGAATCGAACTTTACTTCATATGTGATTTTAAAGCATATAATTGACAAATTAAAAAAGAGGTTCAATATCTATCAAAAAGGATTTGATAAAGATGCTGCGATTAAGGATAATGATAAATTAGTTGCTATTGAAAATTATGCATTAAACACGCAAGAAGCCATAGATATCACAAAAATTAATAATATAAAAAATTTTGTCATTGTATCTTTGTTAAATAGAGAGCAAATAACATCCCAAAAAAATAAATTTTTAGAATTTTATTATAATTCAGTTGATAGATTGATATTTAAAAACAATATTAGGTTTGTTGATACTTATAAATTTTTAAGTGAAAATGATAAAAATAATATAAATCAATTTTTTTGTAAAAACGGGCATTTTGCGCTCTATGGAAATCAATACATAGCAAAAACAATTTATAAAAATATTATAAATTAGTTTATGTAATTATATTTCTCGTATGATTAAAAATTTCTTTAACTTTAAGAAATTATTTATCTTCTTTTCTATTTCATCAGTTTTTTTTAAGCTTATGTATTTCATCCAATAATCATAAAAGATTAAATTTCCTATATTTTTATATCCTTTAATCTCTTTTAAAAATTTTTCATAGTTTTCAAACATCCAATTACTATTTACATGAATATTGTGCATAAAATAAAATTTATAAATTTCTTGTTTTGAATAATTTAAATTAAGCTTTCTAAAATTTGTAATTGCTTTTTTTAAATCATTTTTATTTTTAGCATGATAAGAAAAATTAAAACTGACATGAGGCGTATTTGAAGCCGCACATATTACTGGTATTTTTAAGTAAGCATATTCCCAAGATATAGTGCCATGTACAGTCAAAGCACAATTTATACCTTCTTTGATAAGTTGATGATGAGAAGTGTCAGCTGGTATTAGTTTTATATGTGGATATTTTTTTATAAACTTAACTATCTGTGCTTGAGTTTCTTTTCTAAAATCCGGGTGTGTTTTAATATACCAATCGAAATTTGTAGTTTTTGAATATTCCCCCAAGAAATTAACCCATTCGTAGAAATCATTAAATATACATTTAATTCCATAAGGATGAGGGTTGTCTAGAAAACAATGAGCTGCAATTAAGATTTTTTTTTTTGAATTTAAGCTTAATACTCTTGTATTTTTTAAATTTGTTTTATAAGCACTTTTATTTGAATAATGCATATCAACACCTTTGAAGCCCTTAAATCTTTTTGTACATCTTTCTTTTGCATATTTAATAGCCTTAATTTTATATTGCTTATCAAATTTATTAAATAGCTTTGAATAATCACTGAATAGATCATATGCAAATAATTTTTTTTTACTTAGCTTATAAATATTATTAATATTTACCTGATAAACGGGTATATCTTTTTTTAAAGCAATACGCATTGGTATAGCTGTTGTATAGACAGAATGAGAACCAATTACACAGCTGACTTTATTCATTTTAAAAAAATTTAACCAGTAATAAAATGCATATATAAATTTTATAAAATATTCTCTAAAATCACTTGAACTCAAGTCTATCGTAGGTTTAAGAGACTCCTTTAAGTAAGAGTCATAAATCAAATCTCCAACCCAAATATTATTTATTTGTAGTTTTAGTAATTTTTTTTTAGATGTGATTTCTTTAAATAAATAGGGATATTCTCTTTGTGCAATAGTTTCAATTTTTTTATCATATTCAACACGAATAATATCATTTACATTAAATGAGCTATAAATTTTATAGTTATGATTTATAAATTTTTTTAAATCTAAAAATTTCTCTAAAAAATTTTTTTTTCTATAATTTATATTTGAGTCATAGGATACTATTTTGCAGCCATTTTTTTTTTGAATATTTTTAAGAAATAAAGCAAAACTAGCTTGCATAGATTTATTAGTTGTAAATTCTGTTAGTATTATTGAGTTAGAAAAAATTTTATTATCTTTAAATAGATTTTTATTAAATATCTTAACATCTTTTATTATTCCTCTTTCTTTAAAGAATTTTACAGAAGAATTTATCATTTAATTTTTTTTTCAGTGAAACTAACATTGCCTGTGATTGTATTTTTTGTAAGATAAATTATTTTATGACAGTTTTGTAATATTTCTTTTTTATGGGAAATTAAAATAATAGTTTTATTTTTTATGTTATGTATATCTTGAATGATACTTTTTTCACTTAGACTATCAAGGGCGCTTGTTGCTTCATCAAATATAATGATTTCTGGGTTTTTATATAATGCTCTTGCTATGGATATTCTTTGCTTTTGTCCACCAGATAATATGATGCCTTTGTCACCAACTTCAGTATTTAATCCATCTTTAAATTCACTAATAAATGAATTTAAATTAGTTTTTTCAATACAGAATTTTAATCTTTCTTGATTATATTCGTCTTTACTATCTGAAAATAAAATATTATTTAAAATAGTATCGTCCATTAAATAATTTTCTTGGGTTACATAACCTATTTTATCTTGCCAATTTAGAATATTGTGACTTATTTCATCACTATCAGCAGTAATTTTTCCATTGTTGGGATGCAAAAGACCAGTTAATAAATTTATGATTGTGCTTTTGCCAGTTCCAGACATACCATAAATTCCAACTTTAGAGTTTTTTTCTATAATGAAATTTACTTTTTCTAATTTGTATTTAGAATTTTTGTAGTTAAACGATACATCTTTAAATTCTATTTTTTTATCAAAGGTAATATCTTTATTTAAATTTTTAATTTCATAATCTTTTTTAATAATATCCTTGAAGGTAAGATCGCTTACAGTATCAAATGAGTATTGGCTTGATTTTAAATTTGTTACACTTTGTGTAATTAAATTAATTGAAGGTAAGACTCTAATTATTGCAATAGTTATCGTCGAAAGAATAACTATAATATCTTCATTTGAATAAGAGTTGTGCGTTAAATAAAAAATAATAAAAACTATTAATATAACACCTAAAAACTCATATATTGCCTTTGGTATTTTTTTTAAAATTAATATTTTTCTAACTTTATCTTGATTATTAATTACATCATTTTTAAATTTTTGGGCAATAAAAAGTATTTTATTATAAATTTTTACTTCTTTTAAATTTTCAAATGTATTGTTTATTTTTTTTAGTAACGTGCCACTTAATATTTGTTTTTCTAGGCCCAATTTAACAAGCTTTTTATTTGTTAAAAAATAGAATAAGTAAAAAATTATTCCAAAGATAGGAAAGATAAAAAACGTTAATTTATAATCAACCATAGTGAGTAAACATAAAATAAAAAAGAATAAAAATGATTGACCAATTAAAGTTACCAGGCTTATGATATAAGAACCTGCAACACTTGCATCTGCCATAATAGATCTTGTTACTTGAGAGCTACCAATATTAAAAAATTTTATATAGGGTTGATTTAGATGATATCTAAAAATTTGATCTCTAATTTCCACATTTAAATCTTTTAAAACTTTGGCTTCATACGCTGTTACAAGTATATAATATAAATTTTTAAGGGCAAAAAAAATAATTGTAAGGCAAGAAACTATTAAAACTTTATTTTCTAATTTTGTATATGTTGAAAACTTTTCTATGATATCTGATAAAAATTTAATGTTATTAAATCCTTGATTTTCTAATATTACACTCAAAATTAAAGGAATTGTTCCGATACCTACAACCTCTAGAAAATATAAAGTAAACCATAGACACATTAGAATAACTAAATTTTTTTTTTGCTTATAACTCAATAATTTATTTATTTTTTCTAACATGTTATTTTTTATATTTTTATAATGAATTATTTGCTTAATTTATCGAAATACAATGTTAAACTTATTTTAAATGAATATGTATCTTATAAAATAACTATTATGAAAATTAATGAAAAAAAATTTGTTAGTTTTTTGAATTCTTTAAAAATCAAAGAAAAATTCATTATTTTACACGTGACGCTTATAAATCACCCTAGTCTAATCGATAATATTGAAAAATTTTGGTCTTTAATTTTTTTGGGCTTAGGCAAGGATAAGACTTATATAGTACCTACTTTCAATTTGAACTATGCAAGAAAAAAATATTGGAATCCTTTAAGCTCAAAATCACAAAGTGGATATTTTTCAGAATATTTTAGAAAAAATATTGGATCAAGAAGAACTCTTCACCCAATGCATTCTGTTTCGATTTATGGACTAAATGATAAAAAAATTCCTGAGCATTTATCTAAATCAAGTTTTGGAAAAAAATCGACATGGGAATGGATTTGTAACAGAAAGGATATTTGCAACTTATCTATCGGTGTGTCTGTTGCAGGTGGCGCAACTTTTTTACATTATTCTGAAGAATCTTTAAAAGTAAATTATAGATATTACAAAAAATTATTTGGTATAATAAATTTAAAAAAAAAAAAAATTAAAAATAATATTTTTTATTTTGCTAGAAAAATACTCAATAATAAAATGCCCATAAATGAATGGGGGAAACCTCAACACGATTTAATTAAAAATAAAATTTTAAAGAAATATAAGTTCCAAAATATCCCATTTTATAAAATGAACACCTATAAAGCTACTCAATTTATAGTAACTAAGATAAAAAAAAATCCTAATTATCTTGTTAAATTTATTAAATTATCTTGAAAATAATAAATGAGATTGGGATAGTCCAACACCAAAACCGCTAAATAAAATATTTTTCTTACGCTTCAGTATATCCTTTTTCCTATACAATAAATTTGGAATTGAAGTTGATACTAAGTTCCCATAATTTGAATAGTTTTGAGGTATAAGAATATTATTTTTCACATTTTTTTTTATTTCACTAAAAACTATTTTTCCCGCCTGATGACAGACAATTGCAGATTTATTTTTATTCTTAATTAACTTTTTTATGTTAGGTAAGACGTCAGAAATGACAAATGACAGAACATTTGCACCATTCATTATAATTTCTTGTTTATTTTTTTTATTCCAGCTTCCACAAAGATCTAATGTTGTGTTTTTTGTGGTTGAAAAAATTGATTTTTTTAAAACCATACCCTTTTTTGAAAACTTAATCATGACTGCAGAAGCTCCATCACTAAATAAAGGAACGATTGATCTGTCATTTTTATTTATAAATTTAGTGTAGGTATCTGTTGTAACAATTAAAATTTTTTTATTATTTTTAATTAATTTGTAAGCTAGATATAGAGCATCAACAAATCCTGTACAGCCCGCATTAATACCTATGCATTGTATCTCATCTTGCATTTTAAGTTTGGCATGGACAAAATGTGATACTGAGGGAAATAAAAAGCTTGGTGTGTTTGTAACACTTATTATGTGAGAAATATCTTTAACACTTTTTTTAAAAAGTAACTTTTTAACTGCGCTGATAGCTAAACTTTCTGCTGTCTCTTCCTTATTACTTATATATCTATATTTTATCCCTGTTTTATTGATAATTTGATTTTTTTTAAAACCTAATTTTTTTTCAAAATTTTTATTATGCACTTTTTGGGATCCCAAAATTACAGATATGTCCTCTATTTCTATCATAAATTATTATTTTAATATTATATTTTTTCCATTAAATTTTTTATCTAAAATTATTTTTTTCATCAAGTTTGTAATCTTATTAATTGGGATAAACTTAGAATTTTGCTTTAATAAAATTTCTTTTTTTTGAATTTCAGTATACTGCTCTAATATATTATCTGAAAATTTAGTTTTAACGAATCCCAATGAAATTGAATTAAATCTGATTTTTTTTCTTTTATATTCTTTTTGAAGTATTTTTATTGAAAAATTTACAATATTTTTTGATATTGAATAATACGCATTTCCTATTTCATGATTAAGCGCAGCGATTGAACTAATAAAATTTATTGTAGCATTATGATGAACTAGATTATTTTCTATTAATTTATTAATTATAATAATTGGTATTGAAAAATTAGAATTGAGTATACTATTAAATTTTTTTATATTTAAATTTCTAAGTAATGAAATTTCATACTTACCATTAAAAATAAATATATTTGAAAATTTTATATCAATTTTTTTAATTACTTTTTGAATTTCCAAAACATTATATTGTTTAATTACAAAAACTTTTTTATATCCTTTTTGAATTTTTTTTGTAGATATACCGTAAATATTAAAATTTAAATTTTTTAGACTTTTTTTTGCTATTTCACTAGATGCACCAATAAAGAGGGTATTCATTTTTTTATTTTAGATATAAAAATATCTAAATCTTTGATCGTTTTTAATTTCAGTAAATCGTTACTCTTTATCTTTTTATATTTACTTAAATATGAAATGAGATTAATCATTGTTAGTGAATCCCAATTACTATCTTCTAATAAAACATTTTCATTTAATTTTTTTTTTATCTCTAAGATTTTTTTTATTATGTTTGAATTTATCATAAAAAATATTATTTACATATACTATATTTAATCTTAGTGTATATCAATTTGTAAATCACAATAAAATGAAAAAATATTTAAATCAAATTCATCGTAAAGGTTATTTAATATTAAATAATATTTACTCAAAAAGAGAAACTCATGAATTTAAAATAAGATTAGAAAAAATTTTAATTAATAGAATTAAAAAAAATAAAAAAACTGGAAATTCTTTAAATCAAGTAATGTATAGTTATTTTAATGATGATCCTTATCTTTTAAAATTGATATATAATCCTCAAATTGACAAGATTTTAAAAAAAATTTTAGATGAAAATTATGTTTTACAATCCTCAAATGCACAAAATAGGTTACTTAATAAATATAAAATTAATAAAAAGTCTAAGGATAGAGGTATTGGCCATACTTGGCATACTGATAGTAAATACCTTGCAGGTAAAAGAATTGGTAAAGGATTCTCCTACCTGGTAATCATTGCACTTGATGAGTTTACTAAAATTAACGGACCTACAAAATTTATACCCAGAAGTTTAAATAAAACAAAAATTCCACCTAGGGTGATTTCAAAAAATAGTAAACATGTTATAAAAGAGCTTATCATGAGCGAGGGATCTATTTGTATAATGGATACAGGTTTATGGCATAAGGCTGGCAAATCATCATTAAATTCTAGATGGTCAATTTTTAATATTTATTCTGGTTGGTTTGTAAAACCTTACTTCAATTATAAACCCATGTATAAAAAGAAAATCAAACAAATTTATAAAAAACTACTTCATGGCTATTCTGTACCTCCTGAAATGAACGAAAGTAGAAGCAGTACTGTAAAAAAATTTAAACAAATTTAATTACTTTTTCATTCTTCTTTATCTATCTATAAAATTTTTTAGTCTTTCTTTTCTCAATAATTTACTTAATTTATATAACATCTTTATTCTTTATTTTTTTACAAACTATTCATTCAACATGTAAATTGAAAAATTTCTATTTTATACTTTTAATTTGCTTAAAAGGTAGCCTACATCCTATATTATCCAAGGGTAACATTGTAAAGACTCTTTTTTTTGATTTTAGGGCTAATACCAATGCATAAGATTGGAGCCCAAATACATAATCTGACCAGGATAAAAGAGTTTCTATTTTTTCATTAATCTTTAATTGATCTTTTCTTAAATTATTTTTTTTTAACCATTTAAGATATTTACTTTTTTTTTCTGAAGGATGCAGCTTGAAAATAATATTTTTTTTATTTTTATATTTTTTTAAATGTTTTAAAAATTTGTCTAATGCTTTAAATTCTGAATATTCATTTAAAGGTTCAAGAAAATATAAAAAATTAAAGCCTTTTCTTATTTTTTTTCTTACTTTGCTTAAAATATAAATTTCATAATAATTTTTAATTTTAAAAATTTTTATGTTCTTAAATATTTTTTTTGCCATTTGAAATGCTTTAAGATTATTTACTAACAAAATATTCGGTAAGACAAACTTTTTATTTTTTTTAAAACCATTCTCATAACCCACCCAATGATCTATAAATGAAATTGATTGAATTTTTTTTTTAATACAAATTTCTCTCGCCCGGTGCTCAATTAAATTTGTTGAACTAGTGCCTGTCAAAACTGTATCTATTTCATTAAATAAGTTTTTGAAATTTTTTTCATTTTTGAAGTTTTTAAAATTTTTCTTAAAAATCTTTTCAGCTGGTCCTTTGCAATAAAATTTAGTGCTTATTTTTTGATTTTTTATAAATGATGCAGCAATGTTAGCAGAACCCGCATCATGAAAAACTGATAGTATTTTTTTTTGCTTTAATTGTTTCATTAAACTTAATAAATTAATTCTTAATCATCTCTTTTTACTAGAATCATTATAATCCTTATTTCTTTTAAAAAATAATCTTATAACTTTTACAATTCTAGTTTGTTCAATTTTTTTAAGGTCTGGAAATATTGGCAAACTTATCGCAGATAATGCATGTTCTTCAGAATTTAAAAGGTCTCCTCTTTTAATCTTCATAGCTTTATAAAATGGTTGAAGATGCACCGGCAGATAGTGTAAATTTACATAAATTTTATTTTTAATTAAATAATCAAACAATTTATTTCTTATACTTTTATCTACTTTAATTACATAAAGATGGAAAGATGAGTATTTATCTTTAAAATTTTTTGGTAGCCTTATGTTTAGCCCTGAAAGTGTTCTATTATAATTTCTAGCGATTTGATTTCTTTTCCTAACAAAAAAATTAATTTTTTTTGTTTGGGATAACCCTAATGCTGCATTTA
>MDTF01002724.1_pt1 | contig 24745 bp, 22 predicted proteins | sample 811191 | NCBI WGS metagenome assembly MDTF01 (sample SAMN05326649, study PRJNA326480) | marine metagenome | isolation source: seawater | place: Southern Ocean | collected 2011
AAATACATAGTCTCAGTATTCCTTGGTAAAAATTTTTTATGCTTATTGTAAGATAAAATTGCACACCCAACTGCCAATCCCCCATCTCCCATATTAGGATAGATAAATATGTCTTTAATGATTTTTAGTTCAGAGATTTTCTGATTTATTTTTACATTAGAAAAAACCCCACCAGCTAATGCTATTTTGGTATTTTCTTTAATATTATCTTTAATAAATTCAATTATAACATCTTCTATTCTTTTTTGGGTGGCAGCAGCAATATCTTTAGGAGAAAATTTTTTGATTAAAAAATTAATATTTGGATTATCAAACTTTGATAAATATAAACCTTTTTCAAAATTTCCCTTAAAACATTTATTTAATTTGTCATAAGAAATCATTTTTGAAATATAAGAATATGCTTTTTTATAATCACCAAAAGCAGCAAGTCCAAGTATTTTACCTTCATGTCGATGAGGCTTGTATCCTAGAAGTTTTGTTATACTTCCATAAAAATATCCCAATGAGTCTATAGAGCTTGTTGTTGATAACTGAGTTAGTTTACCATTATTAGCTTTATATAGTTTTGAAGAAGAATCATCACCCCAGCCATCAATTGTTAGTACATAGCATTTGTTCCATCCAGAATAAAAGTAAGCGCTTGCGGCGTGTGCTTCGTGATGATCATATATATCTAATTTTTTATATTTTTTTTTTAAGGCATCAATATTATTTGAATTATTTTTTCGAGTATTTGTCTCATGCTTAAATCTATCTTTCAAAAAATTAATTTGAATTTTTTTTTTTTTTAAATCTAATTTAGATAGCTGAATTTCTTTTATTTTATTATCAAAAATATTTTTTATTGGAGAAAAGTTTTTAGAACAAGATAATCCATGTGTAGCAAATAAATCAATGTCTTTAATTTTATTATTGGTTTCTTTAAGTACATAATTTATTGCATTAAAGGGGTTACCCCACCAGTTTTTTACTCTATTTAATCTTTCTTCACTTATTGCATATTTTAATTTACCATTCTCAATAAGAGCTACAGAAGATTCGGATAAGTAGTTTATGCCTAAAATTTTCATAGATATTCTTTTACTAAATTAATTATAGATTGATTTGAAGTTGGCATTTTGTGGCCAATTCTTTTTTCAATTTTTTTTACATTTAAACCTAAATTTTTTCCTCTTGGAGTTAGCTGAATATCAGAACTAATACTTTTATAATTCATTTTTATTTTTAAAATTTTAGATAAGTTTTTAGCAAAATTTTCTTTTGTAATCATGTTTGTTGATCCTAAATTGTATATACCTTTTGATTTTAATTGGGCTAATTCTATAATTGTTTTAGCACAAGTTTGCACATCCATTGTTGAAGTATACATATCATTATATAAATTTATTTCCTCCTTTTTTTTGATGCTTCTCATTAGCCAATCAATAAATGAATTTTTTTTTTTCCCTGTAAAATTAGTTCTTACTATTAAAAATTTTTTAAGTTTTTTTAAATACTTTTCAGCTAAAATTTTAGATTTTGCATACTTATTTATTGCAAAAGTTTTACTTTTTTCAGAATTAAATTCTAAATTTTTACCTTTGTAGACATGGTCGGTAGATATTTGAACAAATTTAAAATCAAATTTTTTTGACATTTGTGATAAAAATTTTACAAGCATACAGTTGATTATTAACGCAACATTATATTTTTTTTCACAATAATTTATGTCAATTATGGCGGCACAATTAATAACAATCTTAAATTTATTCTTTGAAAAAAATTTATTAAGCCTCTTAAAATTTTTTAAATTGAGATTGAAATCTGAATCTTTCCTTGCTACAGTTAAAAAACTAATTTTTTTTTTTTTTTAAAATTTTAACAATATTTGAGCCTAATAAACCGTTTGAACCTACAACTAAAAATTCAAAATTTTTCATTTTAAACTAAAATATTATATCTTTTAAGTGAACTGGTTGACCAAATTTACAATATTTTTTTACTTTTTTTCCTAATATTTTTTTAAAATATTTCAAACTTAATCCGGTGCCTGGTCTGACAGATTTTATATTTGTCAAAGATATTTTTTCTCCTTTTATAATATCGTTTGAATAAAAAATTGACCTAGAAACAGTTTTTAATTTTTTCTTTATAATCTCTTTTTTATTGATTTTTTCAGTGCCAAGCATAACCTCTACGTCTCTAATCTTAGCAATTAAATTTTTAAGTTGTATTGGGTCATGTGAAAAGGAGCTATCAGGGCTTTTAATTTTTTTATTTAATATGAAATGTTTTTCTATAACTTTTGCCCCATTAGCTACAGAAATTATATTAGCTAAATCAGAATTACTATGATCTGAATAGCCGACTATTGGACAGTATCTTTTTAATACATTTATATGTTTTAAATTCAATTCAGTTTTTTTAGCAGGATAACTTGATATGCAATTTAACAAAATAATATTATAGTTATGTGATTTTATACAAACCTTGATTGCTTTTTTGATGTCATTCTCGTTAGCAATTCCAGTACTAATAATTAAAGGTTTTTTTGTTTTTGCAATTTTTTCAATTAATTGCAAATCCTCAATTTCTGGAGAAGCTACTTTATAAATTGGGCAATTTAATTTATCTAACAAATCTACAGCAGTTAAATCAAATGGAGCAGAAAAACAAAGTATGTTATTTTTTTTTGCAAAAGAAAATATTTCTTTATGCCACTTAAAAGGTGTTTCAGCTTTTTTATATAAATCATATAATTGTTGACCTTTCCAAATAGATTTATCGTCTATTAAGAAATGTTTATTTTTTACTTTTAATGTCATCGTGTCCGCTTCATATGTTTGAATTTTAACAGCATTTGCACCTGCTTTTTTAGCAGCCAACATTGTTTTTTTTAAAATATTTAAATCGCCTGAATGATTTGCTGAGATTTCTGCCACAATGAAGCATTTGTGATTATTGGATATAGTAAGTCCATTTTTGATTGTGATACTTTTTTTTATTTTTAAGAAACTCATATATTTAATTTAATGACTATTTAAATTTATTGTTAGAAAGGAGAAAAATTTTTATCAATATTTTCTTTAATCATTTTTCTCAATTCAAATATACTTAAAAACTTCTTATTTGTTCCAGAGTTATAGCTTGTATTTTGGGGAAATTTTTTTATTTTAAATTTTTGAGAAATTTTACTTAATATTTTTTTATTTGATGATGGAAGAATAATAAAATACTTTCCTATGTCTACTGTATTGAAACTATCAGAACTTGTTATCATTTCTTCATTAATTTTTTCCCCAGGTCGAATACCTATTATATTTACTTTACAATTGGGACTTATTGCCTTAACCAAATCTTTCAATCTGTAAGATGGTATTTTTGGAACAAAAATTTCTCCCCCACTAGACTCATTTAAAGCAAATAAAACCATTTCAATAGACATATCAAGAGTTATGTTAAATCTGGTCATACTTAAATCTGTAATATTCACGTATCCATTTTTTGCAGTTTTGAGAAGATATGGAATTATTGAACCCCGTGAGCCTAAAACGTTACCATATCTTACTATAGAAAATTTATAATTTCCAACACCAGCATAATTATTTGCTGCAACAAATAGTTTGTCACTACATAGTTTAGTTGCTCCGTATAGATTAATTGGAGCTGCTGCCTTGTCTGTTGATAAAGCAATTACTTTTTTAACTTTTGTATCAATTGCTGCCTCGATAATGTTTTGTGATCCAATTATATTAGTCTTAATAAATTCTGTGGGATTATACTCGGCTGCTGGAACTTGCTTAAGTGCTGCAGCATGTATGACAAAGTCAATTTTATGAAAAGCTCGTTTTAGTCTTTCACCATCCCTAATATCACCAATAAAAAATCTTAAATTTGGATATTTTTTTGATGGATATTTTTCCATCATCTCTGATTGTTTTAACTCATCTCTACTAAATATAACTAATTTTTTAATTGAGTATTTTTTTTTTAAAAGAGTCTCTACCATTTTTTTGCCAAATGAGCCTGTTCCACCAGTTATTAATACAGAAGAATTTTTAAGAATATTGGACATATAAAATCATAAAATTAAAACATAATTTATTTAAAATATTTTTTCTTGACTGTTCAATAAATGAACGTAATATTTGTTCAAATTATGAACATAGACAATAAAGCTAAAAATAACAAGCAAGATTATCTTAATATATTAAGAAAAATTGATAACTCAGCAAATATTACACAAAGAACTATGGCTCAAGAGCTGGGAATTAGCCTAGGAAAGCTTCATTATTCTTTGGTTGAATTAAAAAAAAAAGGGTTTGTTAAAATAAAAAACTTTAAAAAAAATCCTGATAAAATATCTTATGCATACATACTTACACCAAAAGGTATTTCAACAAAAACGAAATTAACCATAAATTTTATGAAAAAAAAAATGCTTGAGTACGATGAATTAAAAAAAGAAATCTCAAAAAAAGTTGATGGAATTAAATAATCCAAAAAATATTTCTGGTGTAAATGTTTTTATAGATGGACTTGCAAGATGTGGAAAATCTTCGATATGTCAAACAATAGTTTCATTAAAAAACTCTGAACATATTGATATGGCTACCAATCTTGAATATATAATGACAGGTTTGGTTTCTAAAAAAATATCCCCTGATTTTGCAAAAACATATTTAAAAACTTATTTTAATCAAACAGGTTACAATAAACTTATAGGTAGAGGTGTTAATTTTAGACCAACTGATTTCACCGGTATAGCAAATTTTAGAGAGCCTAAAATTTACCATGATAGATTAAAGATATTCTCGTATGGTAAAAAAAAATATCATTACAAAAAAACACACATAAAAGTTAATAATTTAACAGATCCAGTTTTAAAAGCCTTGAATAAAAAATACTTTTTTTTTCCATTTCAAAGTCACTATTTATTGAGTTACTTTAAAGAATTTAAAAATTTAGATTTAAATTACAAAATAATTGAACTTTTAAGAAATCCTATTGATGTTGTCTTTTCAATGATTTCTAGGGGCATGCATAATTTTAATACAGGGAAAGATATAAGACTTTTAACGTTAAGTATTTTATATAAAAAAAGAAATGTTCCCTGGTTTGTACATGATTATGTTGAGGACTACTTAAAATCTAATAATCATGAAAGAGTGACTTTAATAGTTGTAAATAATTTAGAAAAAATGATTGCTCATAGTAATTTAATCAAGCCTTTAATTGGCAAAAAAATATTTATTTTACCTTTTGAAAAATTTGTAACAAATACAAAAAAAGAAATGCAAAATATTGCAAAATTTTTAAAAACAAAAACCACTAAGTATACAGATGTATTTATAAAAAATGCTAATTGTCCAAGGACATTAGATTTAGAAAAAACAAGTGAAAAATTAGAATTTTTATCAAAAAAGATAAAAAATAAAGATTTATTGAAAAGATTAATTAAACTTGAGAATCAATATAAAAAAAATTTATATAACTTTGAAATAAAAAAATAAGCACTACCAATAATAAATTAATACAATTTAAATTCCCATAAAAATATAATTGAAAGAGCACGCTTCAATACTATTCTTATTTTAATTAATCTTTTGTGAAATTATTATATCTTGGCTAAAGTTTTTGTTTCTATTTGGAAGTTCTGATCCTCTCCAAGTACCTTTTATAATATCAATAATCTTTAATTTATTCTTTTTATAAATTTCATTTATAAATTTTTCTTTATAACAGGTAGCAGTTAAAGGATTTTCTTTTGATCTTGTGAGATAAACACCCATATCATAAGGTAATAATCTATTTGCTATTTGAGCCTCAAGGGCAAATTTACTTTCATCATCACATATAAGCCATGAATTGAATTGTAGAGAATTATTATTACCCTTTTTTTGTATTAAATTTAAAACTTGATCGCAAGAAATTGGAGTTAAATGTGTAAAATAACTCATACTCCATTGAATATCGTAAGTAAATTTTTCTGGAATTTTATATTGAACTTCTGAACCATCTGAATCAATTAAAGTTGATACTTGTTTAGATTTTGACTGTAAATAATCTTTTTCCAGTGAAGCTTTATGAAATAAAAAAGTGAATTCTTTATCATCAAAATATTTTGATTTTAACCATTCAATTGCATTTTCATTTATATCAACACCCAGATATTTGAAATTCAATTTTTTTTCCTTATGTGATTTTAAATAATTTAAATAAGCAACTGCCATAGGTGCATACCCACAGCCTAAATCTAAAAAGTTGTTTTCTTCACCTTTTTTATTAATTTTATTTTGATAATCTAAAATAAGCGGAAAGTAGGTTTTAAATGAAGGGGATAAAAAATTTTTCTTATAGTTAAAAATTGAGCCATTATAATTATAGTTTAACTTAATAGGAGGTACATATGATTTATAAATTATTTCTGGTTTTGAATTGTAATTTTCTTTTTTAATAGATATCTTTTTATTTTTAAAAGTTAAATTATAATTGTAGCTATGTAATAATTCTTTTATTAAAAATTTAAGTCTTTTGATAAATATATTTTTCATTGTGCTAATATTATTTTTTAATTTATAAAATCATTATATAGCTTAAATATTCTTCTATATCCATAAGGTTTACTAAGTTTTCTTACCACTGATTGAGAATGGGAATCCCAAATTGTACTTTCTTTTTCATTTTCAAATGAAAAAATATTTTCATCTTTATTTGGATATGCACAAAATATTAAAAATAACATATCTCTATGGTAATCTTTTTTAGGTATGCCGGCTTTATGAAGACATTGGGGCGTGCTCACTAGCAGTGCACTTCCCACAGATGAAGTGTTTATAAAGATTTCAGAATTTATTTTATTTTGTTTTATAAAGTTTCTTGAGTTATATTTAAAAATATTAACATTTTTTTTGTATCTTTTTTATTTAAAATATTAATTGGGCCCATATTAAGATCAATATCTGATAAATTTATTAATATTTTAAAGTATGTGCATAAATATCCATCACAATGAAAATAGCTTGAATATGATTCTCCTTTAGTAGGGTCATAATTAAAATTTCTTGTAATCATTGCTTGGCCTAGGTAAATATTTGAGCTGTAATATTTTTTCAAATCATCTAAAATATTTTTGCAATCATTTGAAACTATTAATTTTATAATCTTTTTTATATTGTTATCAATTTTATATACAAATCTATTATCTTCAGATTTATAAGCATTCTGTTTGTCTAATTCCTTATTTAAATTATCTATTTTATTAAGGTCAATATTTTTAAATTTAGCAAAGCCATCATTATCAAATTTCTTAATAGTCTCACTTTTATTTAAAATTTTTTTATTTAAGACTTTTTTACTAAAATAATAGTTAAATAAGCTATAACTAAAAGTATTTAAATTTCCAAAAAAAAGTGCTCCTAGAAATTTATCAATTTTGTTTAATATATCACCTATCATAAATTACCTAAAATCCATTTTTAGTATTTTTTCTTGACGGTTAAAAAAATGAACGATAGTTATGTTCAAATAATGAACATAGACAATAAAAATACAAATAACAAGTAAGATTATTCAAGTATATAAAATTTTTTTGCTTTAAATATTTATGTCAAAAACAAAATTAACTTATAAACAAAAGCATAGAATAGAATTTTATTCTTTCTTTAAAAATTAGTTTAATCTTTATGAAAATGATTAAAAAATTATATGATAATTTTATTACAGGTATTTATAAAATTGATATTGTAAGAACAGCTATAGTTTTTTTAAGATTTATCTATTTTTATTATATTAAGAAAAATATCCAATATTATATAGAAAAAGAAGAGAGTAATAAAAACCATATAGAGGTTCATAGAAATAGCAAAAAACATACTGTGATTAGTCATAATATGCATTTTGTAGAAGACTTAATAAATTTAAAAAAAACATATAAAAAATTTAATGGATCAAAAACAGCTTCTCTTATTTATCCATTTAAAGCGATCGATTTTATTGATTATAATAAAAATAAAGTTTTATCAGTTGGACCTAGAAATGAGGGCGAGCTATTCTTAATAAGGAGTCTTGGATTTAATTGGAAAAATATTCATTCTATAGACTTGATAAGCTATTCATCGTTAACAAACCTTGGAGACATGCACAAATCAAACTATTCTGATAGTTTATTTGATCACATAGTGTGTGGTTGGGTTTTAACATATAGTAATAATTTTGAAAAAATTTTAGATGAAATGTTGAGAGTTGTTAAAAATAAAGGGTTAATTAGTATAGGCTTTTCTTATGCGCCCAAGCATCCAAATGATGTAAGGGTTTATACAAAAGGTGCTGAAGCCTTGGACAGCACTGAGCAAATTTTAAAAAAATATAAAGATAATATAGAGCATATTTATTTTAATTTTGATGCTAAAAAAAGTAATCCATCACAAAAAAGACATTCAATTTTAATATTAAGAGTGAAAAAATAAAAAATTAATTTGTTAAAAAAAAATTTTAGCATAATTAAAATTTAATGTAATTATATAAAAATTTTATAAATATTTTAAAAATGAAAAATAATACTTACCAGTTTCATAAATTTGATGTAAGAAAAAATAAAAATTATTATCAATATAGTAAATATTATGGATTAAGATTTATTAAAGATTATTTTAAAGCACGAAATGAATTATTAAAAAATTATAACAAAAAAAATTTATTTTTAGAAAAAAAACTAATTAACGCTGATAGAATAAAAACTTTATGCAGAAATTTTGAAATTAAGAAGAAATTATTTAAAGAAAAGATGAACCCTAGAGAATATTCTCTAGAAGAATATATTGATAGTTCATATAAAATAATTTCTTATCTTTTTTTTTAAAAAAAATTACTCAATATTAAGTACATTGTTAAAAATGAATGATTTGATTATATACATCTATAATAAAAAAAAAGAAAAAAAAAAATATCTTAATAAATTAAAAAAAATAATATTTTTAGAAAATACAATAATTAAAAGAATAATAAATGAACAACAAGCTAAATAATTTAGCAATTCTCTGTGCAAAAAATTCTAGATCTGTTGCTTATTTATATTTTTTAGAAAAAGAAAAAATATTACCCTCAACATTAATTTTAATAGATACAAAAAAAAATTATCAAAAAATAAAAACTAAAAAAAATAGATATTTCCAATATAATCTTGATATTAAAAAGTTTGCTATTAAAAATAATATTCAATTAATTACATTAAAAAATACAAAAGTTAACGATGATAAGTGTTTTAGTGCAATCAAAGACTTAAAAGAAAAATATATAATTTATGCAGCAAACTATGGTGATATTTTAAAATCTAGATTTTTTTTAATTAAAAAAAATTTTATTCATATCCATCCAGGGAAATTACCAAAATACATAGGTAGTACCACATATTATTATGAAATTTTAAATGAACAATCGGTATCTTTTTCTGCAATTTTTCAAGATAAAAAAATAGATAATGGAAAAGTTATTGCGTTTAAAAAATTTAACTTAAACTGTATTGTAAAAAGTGAATTAGATCATGTTTATGACCCATATTTAAGATCTAAATTATTAATTGAGGTTATTTTAGAATTAAAAAAAAAGAAAAAACTAGCAAGTTCTTCTCAAAGTAAAAGTAAAAGAAATATATACTATATTATACATCCACTATTAAAGCATATTGCAATACTGGCACAAAAAAAATGATGAAAAAAATTATTTATATATCCATAGAGGTTAAATCTAGAGAATTCTTACCAAAACTTTTTTTTGCCTCTAGAGCAGTAGAAAAAGGTTTTAATTGCTTTATTGGAGATAAAATTGCGATTGCTAGAGCTGTGAAATATTTTGGTCCAGGAATTTATTTTTATAAATCTATTAATCATTATGACACAAAACATATTCTGAGCATAAAAAATGAAAATTTATATGTGGCACAAGACGAAGAAGCAGGTTTTGCAAAACCAAATAATAAGGAGTTTAATAAATTTATTACTTACAGAAGTAGTTATGAAAATGTTAAATTAATTGATCGTTTTTATAATTGGGGTAAATTTGATTATATTAATTACACTCATAGATACAAAAAAGAGAAAAAAAAATTTTTAATTACAGGATCTCCAAGATTAGATTTGTGGAAAAAATCAATATCTGACAAAGTTTTTAAAGATCAATTGGATCAAATAAAAAAATATAAAAAATTTGTTTTAATCGCAAGTTCTGGTGTGAGCTCTATAAAAGAATTTAAAAAAAGGTTAATAGTCGACAAGCAAGCAAAAAAACTGAGAAATCAAAAAGAAATAGATAAAAAAAATATTGAACACATGTATGAGTATACTGTTTTTAAAAAAACAGTAGAATTAATTAATTCGTTAGCACTTAAATTTCCAGACATAAATTTTATAGTTAGAAAACACCCAAGTGAAAGTACGGAAGATTGGAAAAAAATTACAGTTAAATTTCCAAAAAATGTTTTTTTTGATAACAGATTTGATGTTTATGGTTGGATAAGTTTGTCAAAATGTATAATTCATACAGCCTCGACGGTAGGTCTTCAGGCATATTATCTAAAAAAAAATATAATATCTTTTGTACCTAAAGTCTTAGGGGCTAATAGAGGATTCTCCAATCAATTTGGAATTAAAGTTTCTAATAAAGCTAAAGTTGCAGAAACATTAAGTCAGATTTTGAAAAATAAAAAATCTATTAATATTTTTAATTCAAAAAAAAATCAAATATTTAAAAATAGATTATTTATAAATTCAAACAGTTTTTCTTCAGATATTATTGTTAAAGATTTATTAAAGATCTCAAGAAAGGTTAAAAAAAGTAAAAATAATAAAATGTTATTTTTTTATTCTTATTATTTATATTTACGAACTTGTTTATCTGAATTAAAGCATTTTTTAGTTTTTAATAAAAAAAAAACCTCTACTAGCAAGACGCTCTATGAGAGAAAAAATTCCAGGTGGAATTAAGAAAAATGAAATTATTAAATTTTATAGTAATATAATTAAAAATAAAAAAATTACAGTCAAACAAATGGGACCCAATGGTTTTTTAATTAGTAAGGAAAAAAATTAAAACTTTATGAATTCTATAAAAAAACTCTATTCAATCTTAACAATTGATAATAAAAAAGATTCAATTATTTTTTTTATACTGTTAATTTTTGCAACAATTTTTGAAATATTAAGTATTGCTTTAATTTTTCCAGCAATTACAATTTTACTTAAATCAGAGTTGCCAGAAAAATTAGATTTTATTCATACTGCATTAGAAAAACTTTCAAATTATACAAGTATAGATTATGTAACATTAGGTCTTTCTATATTAATTCTTGTTTTTTTATTTAAAAATATCTTTCTTCTTTATTATTTTTGGTGGAAGAATGGTTATAGTAATGAGGTTCAAAAACAATTATCACAGAGACTTTTTTTAACTTATCTTAGACAGCCATACGCTCTTCACTTGCAAAGAAACTCATCTGAATTAACAAGAAATCTTGTTTCAGAGGTTTCAACATTTCAAAAAACTTTTCAAAGTATTCTTGAGCTAGTTTTTGAATTATTTGTTCTTACAAGTATAGTTTTATTGTTATTTATTACAGAACCAAAAGGTTTATCAATTATTTTTTTAATTATTTCATTAATCACTTTAAGCATTTATCTATTTACTTATAAAAGAATAAAAAAATGGGGCAAAATAAGATTATCAGAATCCAACAAATACTTTCAAAATGTTTCACAAGCAATAGGTAGTTTAAGAGACATAATTTTAACAGGTAGAGAAAATAATTTTCTTCATAATCATTATAGTCAAAAAAGTATTTTAACAAAACTACAACAAAAATTTGCTGTGATATCAATCATGCCAAGATTTTTGTTTGAATTTTTAGCAGTGTTTGCGATTATGAGTTTAACTATTTTTTTTATTTCAGAAGGAAAATCTTATGAGACGATTCTTCCTTTAATAGGTCTATTTGCCATGGCAGGATATCGTTTAATGCCGTCAGTGACTAGAATATTAGTTGCAGTTCAAAGCTTTAAATACAGGTTTGTATCTATTGAAATGCTTCACAAAGAAATCCATCTTAAAAATCTGCATGATAAGAATATAGATAATGATTTTTTTGTACCAAGTGAAATTTCTAGCGATCAATTAGAAAGTTATAAAGATATTTTTAATAATGAAATTAAAATTGAAAATTTGAATTATGGCTATGCTAATTCAAAGATAAAAACTTTAAAAAAAATTAATCTAACAATTAAAAAAGGTCAGTCGATAGGAATATTTGGCCCTAGCGGTTCTGGAAAAAGTACTTTGATAAGTTTAATATTGGGGCTACTAACTCCTACGAGTGGCAGTATAAAAATTGATAATCAAGAATTGAAAAACCAGTTAATACCATGGCAAAGAAATATAGGTTATGTACCGCAGTCTGTGTACTTAACCGATGATACTATTGCTCAAAATATTGCATTTGGAATTTCAAAAGATAAAATTAATAATAAGATGATTGATCGTGCAATTAATGCCTCTCAACTAAAAGAGTTTATTTCTTCTTTAGAGCACGGAATTAAAACTATAGTTGGAGAGAACGGAGTGCGTCTATCTGGTGGTCAGTTACAAAGAATTGGTATAGCAAGAGCACTTTATAATAACCCTTCTGTACTTGTTTTTGATGAAGCAACTAGTTCACTTGATTATGAAACAGAGAAAGAGTTAATGATCGATATTAACAAACTAAAGAAAGAAAAAACTTTAATTATTATTACTCATAGATTATCAATCGTTGATAAGTGTGATTTAATAATCAAAATTAAATCTGGCGAAATAGTTGAACAAGGAAAACCAGAAACAATTATAAAAAAATAAATGCATCTTAATTAATGATAAATAAAATTATTTATATTCCCATAGAAATAAAAAAAAGAGAATTTGATTCGCGTTGTTATCAAGCTTTAAAATTAATTAAAGAAGGATTTGAAGTTGTAATTTGTAAAAAATCTGGATTACAGCAATATAAACGTAAAATGAAAGTTGGGCTAGTTTATTTTAAAAGTTCAGGTCCGAGATATTACAATTTAATGAAAGAATTTAAGGAACTAGGTCATCAAATTATTATGATGGATGAAGAAGGATTATTTTTTAATGATGAAAGTTTGTATTCTAAACGATTTAGTAAGAAAAATTTTAAATATATTGATTTTATACTTGCGTGGGGAAAAAATGATTCTGCAGCTATCCAAAAAATGTCAAAAACTTCTAAAATTTTTGAAATAGGCAGCTCAAGAATTGACCTTTTAACACAAAAAACAAATCAATTTTATTTTAACGAGTCTAAAAATATTAAGAAAAAATATGGAAAATTTATTTTACTAAATACTCAACTAATATTTATTAATCATTACACACATATAAATCAAGAAAGCTTCATTAAAACTGCTGGTGACAAAAATAATGACTATAAATTCAATAAAAAACAATTGATCATTGCCAAAGAAAGAGTGGAGCAACAAAAAAAAATTTTCACAGATTATAAATTTTTTTTAGAAAAATTTTCTAAACAATTTCCGACATATAAGCTAATAGTTAGACCGCACCCTGCTGAAAATCATGAGATATGGAAAAAAATTATAAAACAATATAAAAATGTAATTTATGTTAATGATGAAAATTCAGCTTGCAGCTGGATGTTAGCAAGTCAATTTTCTATAGCCTCAAACTGTACCACAGCAATTGAATCATTTTTTTTAAGTAAGTTTAATATAAACTACAGACCAATAAAAAACCCCAATGTTGAATTCGAATTACCTAAAATATGTGGTTTAAATATTGAAAATATAAATGATTTGAATAAATTTATAAGAAAAAATTATCATAATTCAAATTTGAAAATTGATTACATTAGAAAAAAAGATATGGAAATCTTAAAAAATAAATTTTCAAATTTAAATGGCAATTGTTCAATTAATAAGTTGTATTCAACTTTAATCTCAAATATAAATTTTAACTCAGAAAACTCTTCTTTAAAAATTAAAACTATAAACTTAAATTTATTTGAAAAGTTAAAAAATATTTTAAGACTTTTTTATTTAGATATAAAACTTAAAATATTTAGAAACAAAAAATCATTATTTAGTATCCAAAAATTTCCAAGCTTAAGCGAAAGAGAGATTTTTGAAAAAATTAGTTTATTTAAAAATTTACTTGGAATTAATGTAAAATTTTCTGTAAAACAAGAAGAACCAGGCATGTTTGTAATTAAAAATATAAAGAAAAAAAATGTATAAAGGCGACTACATTATAAAAATAGAAGAGACTGTTATGGATTATCTATATCAATTAGAGAAACCTGTAATATTAGAATTTGGAGTAAGACATGGACTTTCTACTAAATTATTTTTAGAAACATGTGAAAAAAATGATGGTTTTTTATATTCTGTAGATATTGATGATAGTTCCAAAAAATTTCAATCTAAAAATTGGAAATTTATACATGGTAGAGACGACAACTTTCAATTGGTTGAAAGTTTTATTCCAAACAAAATAGACTTAATTTATATAGATAGCTTTCATGATGCAGAACATGTGGCAAAGATTTTCTATCATTATTATCCATTTTTAAAAAAAAATGGTCATTTAATAATTGATGATATTAGTTGGCTATTATATTCTAAGAAAAACGAAAGAGATAATTTTAATAGCGAAATTAATAACCACGAAACATTTCATAAAATTTTAGACATATACAACAATAATAGAAAAAATTTTAATTTAACTTTTAATTTTAAAAACTCAGGGATGGCAAAGATCATAAGAAGTAATGAAGAAAGTTTATTACCTTCTAAAAAAGTATTAATTAGAAAATTTACATTTAAAAATTTAATTAGAAAAATTTTTAGATTATTTAATTAAAAGATAAAATAGACTATTTTTAAATATTAATTATTTATTGACTTTATGTTTAATATGTTTATTTATAAATGATATTGAATCATGGTGGGGAATTAACAAAAGAAAGTTAGCTGTACCTGCAACCGTAAAGTCGGAGTGCCACCCAATATAGCCCGCTGTTGAACAATGGCCAGGAAAAGTCTAGTTCTACAATTTTAATTAACATCGGCATTAATAAATTAGTTTCATAAATTTTATGAAACGCAATTAAGAGGTTTTAAATGCTGAAAAAAATACTGTTACTTATATATCTTGTTACATCTTCAAATTTAGTTTTTTCTAAGGAAATTCCTATTATTGTTATTTCTGCAGGTAAAACTCCCCAATCGTATAGCTCTGTTGGTAGTCAAGTTACCATAATCGACTCAGAAACTATTGAAAGTTCATCAGATTCATTTTTAACTGATTTATTAAATAGTGAGTCACAAGGACTAAACATTTTTCAGTTAGGTGGAACAGGAACAAATAGTGGTATTCAACTAAGAGGTTTGCCTAAACGTTATTCAACAATTTATATAGATGGTGTAAAAATGTACGACCCATCTTCTCCTGATAATGGATATTATGGCCAAGGTTTATTTAAAGATTCTATTGACAGAATCGAAATTTTAAAAGGTAGTCAGAGTTCTCTTTATGGAAATAGTGCTGTTGGCGGAACAATCAATATCTTCACTAAAAAAGGCAGATTAGGTAAGCATCAAAATGCTACTGTAAGAGGGGGAGAAAATAATACAAAAGATGTTTTTTACTCTATTGATGGCGCAGATGAAAAACAAAATTATTATGTTGGTTTTAATTATTATTCAACTGATGGAATTTCAGCTATGAATAATGACACTGAGAATGATCCCTATGAAAACAATAGTGTAAGAGCAAAATACGGATATAAAATTTCAGAAAATAACACTATCGAAAATTCTATTACTTTAAGAGATAGCTTTTTAAAATATGATGAACCTACAAATGGCAGAGATGATACAAAAAATTCATCTGATGATATCGAGGCTCACTATAGCTTTAAATTTATAAATATTAATAATAACTTTAAAAATACTTTAGGTTTTAATAGATCTGCTTCATCAAGAATGGTAACTAAATATACGGGTAAAGAGAATACTTATGAAGGATTTAAAAAAATGCTAACTTATTTAGGTGAATATAATTTTAACCTAGATAATAAAATAGTTTATGGTGCAGATGCAGAATTTTTTTCTGCAACTTATCCAACTGACCCTGGAAATGATCGAACAACTAACGAAGAAATTCATTCTCAGTATTTTGATTATCAGTTTAGACCCTACGAAAATATCTACGCAACTATTGGAGGTAGAAATGATAAACACACTACTGCTGGAGATGAGCAGTCATACAGATTTACAGGCGCTTATGACCTAGGTGGTAACAGCAAAATCAGATCTTCTTATGGAACTGGATTTTTATTTCCATCTTTATATGAATCTGGACAATACGGATGGTCAAATCAAGATGTCGATAAAATAAATGCTGAAAAGACTACAAGTTTTGATATTGGTTATGAAACTTATTTTGACAATTTAGACTTAAGTTTTAATATTACTTACTTTGATATCCTTGTTGAAGATCCAATAATGGGATCAAACATTACCAGTTTTCAAGACAATGTACCTGGCGCAGAAAATACGAGTAAAGGAATTGAATTAGCTACAAACTGGACTGATAATAAAAAATTAAATATTGGATTTAATTATACACTAACAAAAAGTTATTCAGGTATGGATTGTGACAAACCAAAAAGAGATTTGTATGGACAAACTACTTGTCGTGATGGAATGGGAAAAATTGGCAATGCAATGGTTCGTGTGCCCTTACATGCTATCGGTTCAAAAATTAATTATCAATTTAATAAAGACCTAAACAGTTCTTTATTATTAACATACAAAGGACGGACTAGGGATTATGGTGGTTCAGATTATGGTTTTAGAGATCAAGTTCTTAGTAGATATTATTTATTAGATTTAGCAAGTTCTTATAAACTTAGTGAGAGTTACAAGCTTGATTTTTCACTTAAGAACGTATTTGATAAAGATTATGAAAATTCATTTCTTTATTCTGGGACACCTAGAACAATGAATATTGGCTTGAAAAAATCATATTAATGAATTTATAAAATTGGTATTTAAATTATTCTAACAATAAATTTAATAAGTCAGAAAGAAGTTTTTATAAATTTTTATAAAAACTAAAAATATTAAATTTTAAGTATTAAGAATATCTATCCACATAATAGACTATGTTTAATTTTTCTTAATAGTTGTAATTATTTTACAATTTAATATAATTTTTTTATGAACTATTTAAAAATATCATTTGGAATATTTATTACTTTAGCAGCAAGTCGCTTTGTTCCGCATCCACCTAACTTTACTAGTTTAATGGCTTTGAGTTTTTATATTCCAGCAATATTAGGTGTTAGATATTTACCTGCATTAGTGCTTAGTTTTTTAATAACAGACCTATTTATTGGATTTCATAGTGTTACACTTTTTACGTGGGGCAGCGTCATTGTTGTGGGTTTATCTGCAAAATTTTTTATTACAAGTAAACTTAGCAGAATTATGGGAGCTTTAACAGGTGCTATCATTTTCTATTCAATTACAAATTTTGGAGTCTGGTCTTTAGGTTTGTATGGTTATACAGTTGAAGGCTTAATAGCCTGTTATACACTTGCTTTGCCATTCCTTGGTAATACATTGATAGCAACAATTATATTTTCAGCCATTATAGAAGTTATTTTTGAAAGAAAATTATATTTTAAAAAAATTTTTAGTAGAAGTATATAAAAAATAATTTATGGAAATAGATTCTAAGTATTTCAACTTTAAAGATCTCTCAAAGTCTATAGATAATATTACATTTTTCGATTATGTAGGATGGAGTGGGCTGCATGTTACAAAATTTTTAATACCTCAAGGGAGTAAATTAACTAACCTACAATTAGAATCCCTTTTTCCTGATTTAGAAAATAAAGAAAAGATATTTGTTACAATAAATGGAAATATTGAATTTAAATCTGATAAACTAAATACTCAACTTAGTGAGTTTGATGCAATAGATTTGATGTCAGGTGAAAAAGATTATTATTTTAATTCTTTAAAAGATAGCTCTATTTTTATGATTAGCTCTAGAGATTCGAAGACTTGTGAGGGGGACTCTGTTTGTTTTAATTTTAAAAAAGATTTGGAAGCTAGAAACCTTTGGGGTGGACAGATTATATCCAGACCTTACGAAGGCAAAGAATTAACGGTAGTATTGTTTGACCTTAAACAAGGGTTTAAATTTGAGGACAAAGGACATGACAATGAACAAATTACATGGCTTATTGATGGTGAAATGGCTTTTTATGCAAATGAAGAAAAAAAAAAACTTACCCCAGATGTGGCTGTTAGTATTGGTCCAAATCATGTTCATGGAGGTGTCTCAGGGGGAGCTTTAGGTTTTGATGCCTTTTTCCCTAAAAGAATTGAAAAGAAATATAAAAAAGATTTAAACAAATGATTGTAGCAATTTTAATAGGAAGAGGTGGAAGTGTTGGGATACCAAAAAAAAATGTATATCCCATTCTAAATAGACCCCTTATGTCTTACCCACTTCTTGCTGCCCAAAATTCAAAATTTGTAGATGAGGTATATGTTTCAACAGACTCTCAAGATATAATTAATGTTGGTAAAAAATTAGGTGCAAAAATAATCGATCGTCCACCAGAATTAGCCACAAATGAGGCTGTAGTTGAAGATGCCTATGTTCATGCCTATGAATTTATTAAGAAGCAGGTAAAGGAAGAAATAGAATTAATAGTGCTACTGATGTGCAATGCAGTTTCTGTTCTGCCAGAGACAATAGATGAAGGCATAGAAGTTTTAAGGACAAAAAAAAGTTTTGACTCTGCCGTTACTGTCTCGGGCTACAATATGTTTACGCCTATTAGAGCAAGGAAAATTGGAGAAGATGGTTCTTTAATTCCTTTTGTACCCTTTGATCAATTTAATTTTAAAATTGACTCAAATAGACAAAAGCAAGACACAGTTTATTTTCATGATTGTGGCGCTTCAGTAATCAGACCGAAATGCTTAGATAACATTAGTGAAGGACTTTTGCCACAAAAATGGATGGGAAAAAAAATATATCCACTAGTTCAAGAGGGAGTTTTAGATGTTGACTTGCCCTATGAGCTACCAATAGCTGAGAATTGGCTAAAGACAAATAATTTTACAAAAGATAAATTACCATACAGGTTAAAAGTTAAGAAATAATCAAAAGTTACAAAGATATTTAAAATATATTTTTAATCATGGAGGTCAGCAGCACTAGCTGTTGTTCTATATGTGGTGTCAAACTCTGTACCAAGCTTTGTCATCATTTTGTTACCTTCATCATTATTTTGCTCTGCAATTTTAATTTCAGGCCATCTTTCTACTGGAAATTTAGTGTAAAAACTAAATGTCTTAGCTAAACCGTTAATTTCATTTGTTGATATACTTGGCATTTTTAGCATACTTTCGTTTGTAATTGACGAGGTGCATATTAAATCTTTATCAATATAACCCTTTTTAATTGCTAAGTCTCTCAAGGGAGTACCATGAAAAGGTGCAAAAATAAATGCTCCAGTGGCATCAACACTTTTTGGAAGTTGTCTTACAAAGTTTATTGTATCAAATATTAAATCTCTATTTTCATCTGGCATTCCAATAATGCTATTCGCACATGAATGATATTTATGTTCTGCAGCTATTTCAAATGCCCTTATTTGTACTTCGTTCTTTACATTTCTCTTAAGATAGTTTCTTCTATAATCATAGTTTCCATGCTCTATTCCTATATTCATTCTCAACATATTCATTTCTTCTAAACCGGCCGCTCTATGTTCGTTAATTGTTTCAGCTCGTGTATTCATCCAAAAAGGAATTTTATAATCTGAATAAAGTTCTTTTAATTCATCAAACTCTCTATTCGACATGGCTAAAAATGTGTCTACAACAAAATAAATTAAGTTAGGGTCATATTTCTTTACCAAAAAATCTAATTCTTTTTTTATTCTTCCTATACTTTTTTTTCTGTGAAATTTTCCGCCTGTTTCTGCTTTATATTCAACATTATTTGATGGAGAATTACAGAAAGTGCAAGTATAAGGACAGCCTCTTTGAGTTTCAAAACCCACGGCTCTCCATATTTCTCCTTGCATGGGTCTATATAAACTTCCAGCTTCAAATAAATCCCAATCTGGTATGGGCACAGAATCTATATCTATAGGTGGGCGCATACCGTTTCTAAATATGTTTCCATCTCCCTTAAGGGTTAAATTTTTAATTTGATCAATTCTACCACCCGAAGATAGTGCATTTGATATTTCAACAACAGCCCCTTCACCTTCACCTCGACAAACATAATCAGCAAGGTCATTTTTAATTATCTTATCAGCAGCATAAGTTGCAAAAACACCTCCAAAAAGAGTTTTGTATTTTCTCTCATTTTTCGGTATTAAGTTTAATAAATTTATTGCTAAAAAATAAGTGCTTTCTAAAACCGAAACTAAAATTAAATCTGGCTGAAAAGTTTCAATTTTCTTTTTAAAATCTTCTTCAATACCAGTCTTTGGAGGTATTCCTTTTCCTTGCCAAACTTTATTATCAAACTTTTTTACATTTCTATTTTTGACTTTTTCTTCATTAGAATTTTTTCCAATACCTGCTTCTTCAATATCTGCATCTAAATAATAGGTGCAATCAAAAAGATCTAAAGTATAGCCTTCTCTTTTAAGTAGAGCAGTAAATATCCCAACAGATTGAGGCATTAATGCACTCATATGAAGGTTTGGATAAAATATTAAGATCCTAAAGTCTTTTTTTTTTCTGGGTGTAAAAGGAGACTTGAGCATGTATAAAATAACTATACAGAAATCAATTTCAAAAGCAATTTAAAACAATTTACTTATCAATACCACTATGCATACACTGAAGAAGACTTAATTTTATAACGAGAAGGAGTGATTGAAATTAAATCTGCCCTTTTTTTTGTTGATAAATATAGTTTTAATGTTTCATCCATTTCATGACGTCTTGGGTTACCCATGGGATATCCATCAAGCCCTGAAACAAAAATTTTTTTCGCTTTGCCACTGTTAGCTATAGATAGCGCATAGACTATGGTTAATGAATTTGGTGTTATTGATGATTTTTCCCCAAAAGTAAATTTGCCAGGTTTTACCTCCAGTCCATAATTAAAGATTTTTAATTTTTTAAACTTTTCTTTTTGATTAGGTGGCAATCTATCTAATGGTAAAACTAATGGTTGCGTAATTTTTTTAAAAATATTTATGTCAGACATTATTCTTAATGTGTGACAACTAACTCTTAAATCAATCAATTTTTCGTTAATTGTTTTTTGTGTGTTTAAAGCAATCACAAATAACTTGTTTTTTTTAATGAAGTTTTCAATTGCCATTGAGTGCTCTAATGAGCTGGGCCCCGAACCAATAATTAAAACATCTTTACCTTTAATTAATCTGAACGGATTCCATGTCCCAAATGTTTTTCCTTGATATAAGTTTTTACTAACTTCAATAAGATTTTTATTGAAATTTTTACCATCTCTCTTTTTTAGATTATTTATCGCTGACAAGATTTCTAATGGTTCTAAATTCAATTCTGTTAACATACTTTGAATAAATGTGGGATGTATTTTATGTTGACCTGCTAGATAATAATATGGATTGGTACCCCATCCGTATTTAATTTTCATTGGATTAAACCTCTGTTTAATAAGTTTAAGCAACAAAGAAATATCTGAATTTTTTTTTAAGTATTTAGAAAATTGTAATAGAGCAAGTTCAGTTTGTATGTTGCCAGCACCCCTTCCCATACCAGTGACAGTACTATCTATCCAGTTAATTCCACTATTAAAAGCTGCAACACCATTTATTAATGCTCTACTCATATTATCATGAGCATGAAAACCTATATCTTTTTTCCAATTTTTTCTTATTAAATTTGAAATATGTTTAATATTTTGAGGCTCTAAATTTCCTAAACTATCAGCAAAATAAAATATGTCTAATTTTGATTTTGAAACTAATTTTGAAATTTTTGCAATTTCATCATCGCCAATTTCAGAAATCTGCATAAGGTTAATAGCAGTAAGTATTCCTTTTTTATTTAAAGAATTACAAATAGGAATGACTTGACCAACTTCACTTAAATGACATGCAAATCTAATAAAAGAAATCTCTTTTTTTTTTGAAAATTCAAAAAAATTTTTATTAATTTCAGATTTTGATAAATTGTTTGAAACTATATCTGTAGCATTTATCATTATCCCAATTTTTAAATTTTTTGGGATATTTAAAGTTTTTAAAAATGATGAAGTTGTATAAGCGCAAGGACCTAAATACATATCTTTCTTAAAAAATCTAAATCCAAGTTCAACATACTCAATTTTTGATGCCGACATTGCCTTTAAATAATCTTCTATAAGGTCTTTTGAAAAATCCCAGTTATTATAGTAGCCCCCATCTCTTAGGGTACAATCCAAAATATTTAATTTATTTTTTTTCATAATCAGGCTATAAGTAAAAATGTTTAAACAATATTTTAAAAACTAATAACATAATTTTTACAAATTTAATAATAAAAATTCCAAGATCATTTAGATAGTAGATGAAATATTTAAAAGTTGTTATAGCAAGTCCAGGGCTTAGTGGTGCAGGATTAATTTTTGATTATTTGCTAGATAGAAAAGACTTTATAAGTCCTTTTAAAGAATATCCAGATCAAGACCAACAATCAGAATTTAGGTTTATAACAGATCCAGGAGGGCTTAATAGTCTTTATGAAGGTTTTTATAAAAATTTTAGCAATAACAATTGTGCATATGTTTATGATGAGTTTAATAAATATTTAAAAAAAATAAGTCAACTAACTATAAAAGAGAACAGTAAAAAAAAAAAATTATATAGCAGTCATTTTTTTAGTGAGTTAGAAAAATTTAAAAAAAAAATAATTAAAACCAGCTATTATGGTCTACCTCAATTTTACAGATTAGGCTTAGGTAAAAAAGATAAATTTGTATGGAAAATTACAAATCAATTTAAGAGTGCCCAAGAATCAAAATTTTTACAAATGGTTCTACCAGTGGACGAAAAGGTATTTATTAAAGAGGCAATAAAATTTATTGATAAAGTATTATATTCATCTATTAAAAATAAAAAAAGACATATTGTTATAGATCAAGGTGCGAATTTCTGGAAACCAGAGTCATCAACAAAATTTTACTCTAATAAAAAAATCATTTTAATTACAAGAGACCCTAGAAGTATTTTTGCAAGCATGAAGTTAAGAAAATCTCTCTCTTATCCAGGCCATAATATCAATATATTTATAGACTGGTATCAGTCAATCATTTCAAAAGTAAGATTATTTCAAAATTCAAAAAATATTTTATTAATTAAATATGAAGACTTCATCTTTAATCATGAAAATGAAAGTAAAAAATTGCTAAAATTTCTTAAAATTAAAAAAATAAAGAAAAATACTTTTAATATTGATGACTCAAAAAAAAATGTTTATAAGGCAAAAATTATATTAACAAAAAAAGAAATAAATTTAATAGAAATTAAACTTAGAAAGTACCTTCAATGGCCCAAAAAAAAATCTATTTAATAAGACATGGCAAAGCTGTAATGGAAGGCACTGATATTGAAAGAGCTTTAGATGAAGATGGTAAAATCCAAGCTATTTCTTTATGTAAAAAAATAAAAGAACAATTCAAAGATAAAAAAATTAAAATATTCTCAAGTCCATTTATCAGAGCAATGCAAACAGTTGAGGGCCTGTCTCAAGAAATGAATGTTCAAATTGAACACACAGCCTCACTTGAAGAAATTAAAATGGGAAAAGACCCACAATTAAGTAAGCACGAAATAATAGAAAAAATGTGGGCTGATGATAAATTTAAAACTGAAAATGGTACTTCTCAATCAGAACACGTTAGTATTATTAAGAGTGAATTAGACAAGATCTTTAATGATTTTTATAATAATGAGTATGATTTAATACTTGTCTCACATGGAAATTCTATCGGAATAATATTAAAATATTTTTTTGATATACAATTTAAATTTGAGGACTGGAAAAAAATTAGTATGCCTGATATGTATTATTTAGAATTTAATAAAGAAAATAAAATAACCAACTACAAAAGAGATATTGAAGGAATAGAAAAAATATTCACTATATAGTTATATGCCAAAAGAAATAAATAAAGAATATCTAAAAAAAGATCAATATAGCACTACAAAAAATCTAGAGGCTAGAATTAAGATCCATCAATTTACAACAAATAAATATTCATTTCATGAGTGGATATTTAATCAATACGATTTAAGTAAATTTGATAAAGATAAAGAGATAAAAGTTTTAGATGTTGGGTGTGGAACAGGAGTATTTTGGAAAAAAAATATTGAGAACTTTAGAGGTTTTAAGCTAGATATAACTTTTACAGATTTTTCTGATGCAATGGTTAAAAAGGAAAAAGCCAATACAGAAACTTTAGATGCCAAAAAAAAATATGAAGTAGCAGAGGTAGAGTCGCTTGAAAAATATAAAGATTCATTTGATATTGTTTTGTGTCACAACGTACTTTACCACTCAGAAGATAAAGATAATGCTTTAGTTAACTTGAAAAATTGTCTAAATGATAATGAAAATTCATTTTGTAGCATAACTACAAATAGTGAAAAGCATATGTTAAATGTTTATGAGATAGGTAGACA
>MDTF01002978.1_pt1 | contig 24723 bp, 23 predicted proteins | sample 811191 | NCBI WGS metagenome assembly MDTF01 (sample SAMN05326649, study PRJNA326480) | marine metagenome | isolation source: seawater | place: Southern Ocean | collected 2011
TACGCCTGTTTATTACAAAGGATTTGTTCCACAAGAAGAGTTTGATAGTCAAATCGAATCTATAGACTTTTTAATTATACCAACTCTTATAAATACTAGATACACGATTTACAAGGAGTTTTATGGTTATACCAAAATATCGGGTAGTGTAAACGATGTTATTAAATATCAAAAACCTGCATTAATTTCGAATCAATATCCTATAGATAATACTTTAAACGCTGTATTGTTTCAATTTAATGGTTCTGAGAATCTAGCTTCAACAATTATGAATTGGGTAGATACACGAGCATTCTTAGAGGTAGATTTCTCAACTGTAAATGCATTATTTGATTTGAATGCATTGAAAAATAGGTACTTGAATGTTTTTCATCAGGTATTGAGTAATAGGGGCTAAAGCCTCTTTTTGGGTGAATTAATTACCATTTAGCTTTGTATAACCCCAACCATCACATTCACTTTTGAATAGAGTGCATAATTCTGTTATTTCGGGTAAAACCAATAACAAATTGACTTATGCGATGCAAATCACTCTTTGTTCCTATGTTATCTATAGGTTTGCTGACTTTTAACGTTGAAACAGTTAATGCAGTGAATCCGAATTCAAACATGGCAACAAATCATCAAGTCCCCTTAGAGGACTTTTTCAAGAAACCAGAAAAATCTGGCTTTCAGATATCTCCTGACGGTAAATTCTATTCATACCTTGCTCCATATGAAGATCGTATGAACATCTTCGTTCAGAGAATTGGAACAGATAAAATCATTCAAGTTACAGAAGTCACAGATCGTGATATTTCTGGCTATTTCTGGGCTAATGATGATCGTTTAGTATATGTGAGAGACGATGGTGGTGATGAGAATTTCTACCTTGTTGCTGTTAATGTGGACGGTTCAAACGAAAAAGAATTGACACACTTTGAAGGAGTGAGAACCGGTATTCTAGACGATTTAGAAGATCGCCCAGAGGAAATGATTATTCAATTGAATAAGCGTAATCCTCAGATTTTTGATCCGTATAGAATTAACATCAATACTGGCGAATTAGAATTGTTGGCTGAAAATCCTGGTAATTATACAGGATGGATGACCGATCACGATGGGAAATTGAGATTAGCCTTTGTTACAGATGGTGTGAATAATACACTGATGTATCGTGAAACAGAGGAAGATGAATTCAAGCCAATTTTAACAACTAACTTTAAAGAAAGCTTAGATCCATTATTCTTCACATTCGACAACAAAAAGCTGTATGCATCTTCTAATTTGGGGAGAGATAAAAGCGCAATCGTGCTATTCAACTTAGAAACAGCAAAAGAAGAAGAGGTGTTATTTGAGCACGATGAAGTTGATGTAAGTAGTTTATCGTATTCAAACAAGCGTAAGGTTCTTACTGCTATCTCTTGGTACACAAGCAAACGTGGATTCAAATTTTTGGATAAAGTATCTGAAGAACGATACAACAACATCAAAAAACAACTTCCGAAAGATATTGAGGTTGGTATATCTGGTCACGATAAAGAAGAAACCAAGTTTATTGTTCGCACATACAGCGATAAAACTCGTGGGGCTTATTTTTACTACGACTCTGAATCTAAAGAGCTAACCAAGCTTGATGAACTTAGTCCTTGGTTAAAGGCAGATGAAATGGCAGATATGAAGCCAATCAGTTATACAACCCGTGATGGAATGACAATCAACGGTTATTTGACATTACCTAAAGGAGTTAAAGCTGAGAATTTACCTGTTGTTGTAAATGTACATGGAGGTCCTTGGGCTCGAGATTATTGGGGATTTAATCCTGAAGTTCAGTTTTTAGCTAGTAGAGGATACGCTGTTTTGCAAATGAACTTTAGAGGTTCTACAGGATATGGTCGTGAGTTTTGGGAAAGCTCTTTCAAGCAATGGGGAAAAGCCATGCAAGATGATGTTACCGATGGTGCAAAATGGCTTGTAAAGCAAGGAATAGCCGATCCTGATAGAATTGCTATTTACGGTGGTTCATATGGTGGATATGCTACACTTCAAGGATTGGTTAAAGATCCAGACTTTTATGCTTGCGGTATCGATTATGTGGGGGTTTCAAACTTATTCACATTCATGGAAACGATTCCTCCATATTGGAAACCATTTTTAGATATGATGCATGAAATGGTTGGCGATCCAGAAAATGATGAAGATGCAACAAACATGAAGTTGACTTCACCAGCTCTAAATGCAGATAAAATCAAAGCTCCGTTATTTGTAGCTCAAGGTGCCAATGATCCTCGTGTTAACAAAGACGAAAGTGATCAAATGGTTAATGCTTTAAAAGAGCGAGGAGTAGAAGTTGAGTACATGGTTAAAGAGAATGAAGGGCACGGCTTTCATAATCAAGAAAACCAATATGATTTCTACCGAGCAATGGAGGCTTTCTTAAAAGAGAACATGCATAAGTGATTAACACATAAAATATCATTTCGAAAAGCCGGTTTATCCGGCTTTTTTTGTGAATATACACCACATGTGTGGAAAATCGACACACGTATTGATGTGTATGAATGCTAGTGTCAAATGCTATCTAAATAGATACTCACAGGGTCTATTTTTATTAATATCAGTTAGTTATAAAGATGTGGGCGAGGTGCGATCAATTAAATTTCAGATTACTTGCACAAAGGTTGCTTTATTACATCAAACTCCAGAGACGAACTCTGAAGTAAACCTTAAGTTAAATAACTTAAAACATGAAAATTTTAGTAATAGGCGGTGGAAACATGGGGATGACCTACGCTGAAGCTATGGCTAAGTCTAGTTTCTTAAAGAAGAAAGAATTAATGATTCTAGATACAAATCCTCAAAAAATTGAAGAACTTGAAAATATGGACATTTTTGATGTTCATAGTGATTTAAAAACCTGCTTACCTCAAGCAGATATCGTTTTCTTAGCGGTTAAACCATACCATGCTGAAGAGTTGATGGAAGACATGAAGCCATTCATCTCTGAAGAACAAATGTTCGTTTCTATTATGGCTGGTGTAACCATTAATAGCATGCAAGAATCATTAGGAATGCCTAAAGTGGTTCGTGCAATGCCAAACCTTCCTGCACAAGTAGGTAAAGGTGTAACTTCATTTACAGCATCAGACGAAGTATCTCGTGTTGAGCTTTCAACCATTGAGCGCATCTTAGCGACAACAGGTAAAGCAATCCACTTAGATACTGAGAATGATATTGATGCATCAACTGGTATTTCAGGTAGTGGACCAGCTTACATTTTCTACTTTATGCAATCAATGATTGAAGCAGCTCTTAAAATGGGTTTCTCAGATCACGATTCTAGAGTATTGGTTGGTCAAACTTTTGAAGGTGCCATTGAATTATTTAACTCTTCAGACCTTTCTCCAAGATCTTGGATGGATCGTGTTGCTTCTAAAGGAGGTACAACCCGAGCTGCACTAGACTCAATGGAAGACAACAACGTTCGCGAATTAATTAGTGAAGCCGCTCATGCAGCATTTGAACGTGCAGTTGAACTAGGAAAGGAGTATGAAAACACACATGCCTAATAAATCGAAGCAAAAAAGAGTAGTAGTTAAGGTTGGAACCAATGTGATGACCAACAAAAACAATCGCATTGTACAACCTATATTGAAACAATTGGTCGATCAGATAGCTTATCTGTACGAGCAAGATATCATGACGGTTTTGGTTTCTTCTGGATCTGTGATTGCAGGTAAAGAAGTGTTGAGTAATAAAGTCAAAGTCAAAGATAAATCAGTTCGTAGACAGATTTTTTCTGCTGTTGGTCAACCAAGAATGATGCGTCATTACTACAGTATCTTTCACGATTATGGAATGCGTTGCGCCCAAGTTTTAGCAACAAAACGCGATTTTGATCCTGGTAAACACCGCGATAACATGATTGCGTGCTACGAAGGATTATTATCAGAAGGAATCATTCCTATTGCAAATGAAGATGATGCCGTATCATTATCTATGTCTATGTTCACCGACAATGACGAGTTAGCCAGCTTAGTTGCTGAACTCATTGATGCCGATATGATGATTTTATTAACGGATACAGATGGTTTGTATACTGGTCACCCAGATGATGATGAAAGTGAACTACTTTCTCATGTAACGGTTGATCAAAAAGTAGAGCAATACATTCAAGAAAACACCAAAGGCGAAGCTGAAGGTAGAGGAGGAATGGAGTCTAAATTAGGCGTAGCTAAGCGAACTGCAAAAAAAGATATACCAACCTTTATTGCTAACGGCAAGCGTGAAAATGTAATCGTTGATATCGTTCAAGGCGAAGATGTGGGTACTAGAATTACATCCACTGATTTAGAAGACGAAAAACTCTCATTAGTTTAAAAACAGAAGAAATTATGGATCTATTAGATACAAATACCAAAAACAATGTTTTGGCTTCTATGATGAAGTTTATCGATCAGAATCGTAAAGAAATTCTGGAAGCCAATCAACAAGATTTAGACGCATTTAATAAAGAAGATAAAGCACTTTACGACAGACTTGTTGTCAATGATAAAAAGATTGATGACATGATTCGTGCTGTTGAAGAAGTTAAAGATCAAGCTGATCCGGTTGGAAAAGTAATCTCAAGCAGAAACTTAGACAATGGATTAGAGATTATCAATAAAACAGCTCCATTCGGAACAATCATGATTATTTATGAATCTCGTCCGGATGTTACCATTGAAGCTGCTGTATTGGCTTTTAAAGCAAACAGTAAGATCTTATTAAAAGGTGGTAAAGAGGCTGTGAACAGCAATAAAGTATTGGTGAAATGTTGGCATCAAGCTTTAGAAGAAAATGGATTGTCAAAAGATTGGATTGAGTTGTTTACGTTGAATCGTGAAGAGACTCAGGAGTTCTTAAGAAATCCAACTCAAAAATTAGATTTGATTGTTCCTCGCGGTGGCGAACGCCTTATTGCTTTCGTGAAAGAGCATGCACAATGTGCTGTTCTAGTAAGTGGTAGAGGAAACAACTTTGCATACATTTCTCCAGATGCTGACTGGGAAAAATCAATCCAAGTATTGATTAATGCAAAAACTGATAAAATCAGTGGATGTAATGCTCTAGATAAAATTCTAATCGATAAAAACATTGCTGATTACGATCAAAAAGTAAAGCAATTGGCAGATGTGTTTGCTGATTTCAATGTAGAGATTTACGGTGATCAGCAAATCGTAAGTGCTGATGATAGAATTAAATTAATTCCTGATGATTCGATGTGGTTTGATGAGTTTTTAGCTCTCAAATTATGTATCGGTACAGTAGATGGAATGCAAGATGCAATTGATAAAATCAATACTTACAGTGGTGGTCACTCCAGTGCTATTTTAACTGAAGATGCTGAAAAAGCAAATCAGTTTATGCAAGAAGTTGATAGTGCTGCTGTTTATCACAATGCTTCAACACGCTTCACCGATGGTGGACAAATGGGTGTTGGTGCTGAGTTAGCTATTAGTACTGATAAATTGCACCACAGAGGCCCACTTGGGTTAGAACAATTGGTTACAAACAAATACTACGTATACGGAAACGGACAAGTCCGCGTATAAGCGAATCAAAACCATAGAAAAGCGAAAAGCCTATCAGATTTCTGATAGGTTTTTTTGTTTCATCTCCCTTTAAACTCATCCATAGATTTGTAGATGCCCATTACATCGCCAACAATAAAGTCAAACCATTTCACGGGGAGCAGCCCTTGCATGAAACGAACAAAGTGAAAACCCCACGGCATACTCACGTAAATCTTTTGATTTTCTATTCCTCTTACAATTTTAGTAGCAACCTTATTTGGATCTAAAATCGGTACCATACCAGATTTCACACCGTCAAACATGCCCGTATTGATGTAGTAAGGAGTAACGGTTGTTACATGAATGTTTTTATCCAACTTCTTCATTTCAATGCGTAAACTATCAGACCAACCAGTTGCAGCCCACTTGCTTGCTACATAAGCAGACATTTTTGGATTTGAGGTTAATCCCGCAGAAGAGGTGATGTTACAAATGAATCCACAATTGTGATCCATCATGCTATTGATGAATTGAAGTGTTGTAAACATAGGAGCATTAGCATTAATGGCCATGGTTTTGGCAATGTCTTCATTGGTATGTTCGTGGAAGTATTTGCCAACTACAATTCCAGCATTATTAATCAAAACATCAATTCTTTGAAAATCTAACAACACTTCTCGTGCAGCTTTTTCTATTGAACTCAATCGAGATAAATCTACTACATAGCCTCGAACCGTTCCTATAGATTTAAACTCTTGAATACAAGCATCAAGACCAACTTCATCAATATCCCAAATAATTAAATTGGCACCCTTTTTAAGAAAGAGCTCTCCCATTAGCTTACCAATTCCAGACGCGCCTCCGGTAATTAGTACATTTTTATTATTCCACATGGATTATGGTAAATTTTTGAGGTTTTGCTTACCAATTTCGGAATTTCTATTGAATATGAACCATAACTTTCTAGATGTGTTTTATCTTTCAACTCATATCGTAGGATTTTAACCGAATTATTCATGAATAAACATCAATATCCCCATGGTTTAATTGGAAACTGTGGTTATTTGGCTTTAATCAATAAAAACACCAATGTAGATTGGATGTGTTTACCTCGATTTGATAGCTCTTTTGTTTTTGGAAAACTTTTAGATGATAGAGATCAAGGTGAATTTAGTATTAAACCAGCGGAGGGAGATTTTGAATCAAATCAATACTACGAGCGCAACTCGAATGTATTGGTTACTGAAATTTCACAAGGAGATGATGCTTATCGAGTGACCGATTTTGCTCCACGATTTTATCAAATTGGGCGAACATTTCGTCCATTGATGTTTATTCGAAAAGTTGAACCACTGAAAGGAATTCCTAGAATTCGTGTGAAATGCACGCCTGTTGGTGATTACGGAGAAACTGTTTTAAGGCAGGAGCGAGGGAGTAATCATATCCGATATCAAGGATTAGATGAAACATTGCGTTTAAGCACGAATATCCCTCTGAATTACATTTCTGAAAGTCGTGATTTTGTATTGAATCAGACTTACTACATGGTTATGACCTACGGAGTTCCATTAGAAGGAGAAATCCGTGAGACGGTTGATACTTTCTTAACTAAAACCATTAGATATTGGCAATCGTGGGTGAAATCAACAAGTGTTGGGCCTTTGTTTCAAAAAGAAGTAATCCGCTCTTCATTAGTACTTAAAATTTGTCAATATGAAGATACAGGAGCAATAATCGCATCGCCTACAACTTCATTGCCTGAGTCGCCCGGAAGCACTCGAAATTGGGATTACCGCTATTGCTGGATGCGTGATTCGTACTATACAATTACAACTTTTAACAACATTGGTCACTTTGAGGAAATGGAGAAATACTTTATGTATTTAACCAATATTCCGATGAAAGAGAACGAGCGCATTCAACCGCTTTATAGTATTCTAGGGAATGATAAATTGATTGAGAATGAAATGCCAATTTCAGGATATCAAGGCAATATTCCAGTAAGGGTTGGAAACGATGCATACACACATATTCAAAATGATGTTTATGGTCAAATTTTATTGGCGATTTTACCTCTGTATTTAGATGAGCGCTTTAAAACTGATATAGGTGAGTTGAGTGATCAGCTTTTAGAAAATATCATTGCTAAAATGGAATTGACCATAGATGAGCCAGATGCTGGAATTTGGGAGTTTAGAACGATTGCTAATCACCACACATACACCAATTTATTCCAGTGGGCTGGGGCAATGGCTGCTTATAAAGTAGCTCGATTACATAAAAATAAGTCGCTTGAAAAGCGTGCAAAAATCATCATGGAAAAAGCTGCGGCTTGGATTGAAAAAGCATACATCCCTGAATTGAATGCATATGCTCAAGGCGTTGGCAATAAAGCAATGGATGCAAGTACCTTACAGCTTATCATGATGAATTACATTCCGCATAATTCTCAAAAAGCCAGAGATCAATTAACAGCACTTGAAGCTGATTTAAAAGCAGGAAAAGGCTTGTTTTACCGCTACAAAAATGCCGATGATTTTGGAAAACCTGAAACAACATTCCTCATCTGTGGATTTTGGTATGTTGAAGCCCTTGCTTGTGTCGGTAGAATTGACAGTGCAATTGAGGCATTTGAAGAATTGGTCTCATACAGCAATCATTTGGGATTACTGAGTGAAGATGTAGATTCAACAACGGGCTCACAATGGGGGAATTTCCCACAAGCATACAGTCACTTAGGTTTAATTAATGCAGCCTATCGCATCAACAACAAATTGTATGCACCTAATTTTTTGGGACTCAAAGTAGATTAAGAATCAGCTTCGGCTAATTCTTTCAAAATAACACGTACAGCTACATCATCTTTGATAGAGAATCGTGCGAACGAATTCCCTGGGCCAACTTTTATGGTGTATGAAGATTCAGGTAGCATTTCAAACATGTATTCATCTGTTCGGTCATCTCCAATAGCCATAGAAAAATCAGGGTTAAAGCGCTTTTTGTATTCCAATGCGATTTTCCCTTTGTTGATGGCTGTTGGTTTTACTTCAACAATGTGATTGCCTTCCATCACGTCAACACCACGTCTACGCATGTATTTCAGGTGACTGTATAATTCAGAAGAGCGCAGAGCACCTAATCCTTTTTCAACTTTTCTGTAATGCCAAACCAATGCGTTAGCTTTTTCTTCTAAGAATGAACCTGGTGTTCTATCAACATAAAAGTTGATGATTTCTTTTACTTCTTCTTTCCAGTCATCGCTATTTAATTCTGGATTTCTGGTCCATTTAGAATAAGGCTCTTTAATCCAAGCACCATGTTCAGCAACCAAATGGGAGTGAAGGCTGCCCATCCATTTTTCTAAATGATCTGCTTTTCTGCCGCTGATAATTACTACTTCATTATTTGGATTGGATTTGAGTTGTTTCAAGGTCTCCATCAATTCGTCACTTGGTGCACAGCTTTCAGGATCATCATGAAAAGGAACCAGTGTTCCATCATAGTCCAATAAAATCAAGCGCTTTTGAGCTTTGCTGAAATCATTGATGATTTGAGAATGAGATTTTTTATCGAGGTTATGCGTGGCCATTTCTGCCTGCATGGTTTTCACTTCCTCTAAGTTGCCCAAGAATAAGTCTACCCATTTAAAGATGTTGTATTTCTGCAAACTAGATTGCATCAGTTCCATATGCGCAACTTGTTCTTCTTGAGGCATTTCAAGCGCTTTTTTCAGCGATTCGACCAATTGTTTTTGGTCGTTAGGGTTCACCAAAATAGCATCAGATAACTCTTTAGATGAACCAGCCATTTCACTTAAAATAAGCACACCTTTTTGATCTCTCTTCGATGCAATGAATTCTTTACAAACTAGATTCATACCATCGCGAAGTGGAGTAATCATAGCTATTTCACACATTCTGTAAAATGCTGATAATGCTGGAAGTGGGAAACTGCGGTAGAAGTAGTGGATTGGTGTCCAGTTCATTCTCCCAAATTCACCGTTGATTCTTCCAACAAGTTCGTCTATTTCTTCTTTTAAGCTTTGGTAGCTAGGGACTTTGTCTCGAGATGGAACTACTATTAATAATAGAGAGAATTCACCTTTGTAGTTTGGATTTTCAATTAAAAACCGTTCAAAGGCTTTTAAACGGGTTGAAATTCCTTTGGAGTAATCCAATCTATCCATTGAGAGAACTAGGCGACCTCTTAAATCACGTCTATATCGAGCTTCTCTTGCTATTGCATCTGAGCTTTCAGCACTTTTAGCGTATTTGTCGTAATCAATTCCCATTGGAACGGAATCAACCACCACAATGCGATCATCCAGTAAAATTTCATTTCTATCGTAAGCTAAACCAACAACACGGTGAACACTACTCAAAAAGTGGCGCATATCATCGTAGGTGTGAAAAGCAATATAATCTGCACCAAGCATTCCTTTTAAGAGCTCTTGTCTCCATGGAATCATGCGGAAAACCTCATAAGAAGGGAAGGGGATATGTTGGAAAAAACCAATGGTTAAATCTGGATTGATGTCTCGCAACATCTGCGGTAATAGCAACAATTGATAATCGTGCACCCAAATGGTATCACCGGGTTCAATGTATTCAGCAACAACTGCTGCAAATTTCTTATTGGCATCTACATAAGATTGCCATTGCTTTTCATTAAATATGATGTTTTGAACAAAGTAGTGGTAAGCAGGCCACAATGTTTGATTGCTAAAACCTAAGTAGTAATTATTGACTTCATCTTCTGTTAAAAACACGGGTGCCATGTTCCGTTCAAGTAAGTTTTCTTTAACATTTGCTTTACTTTCTTCAGATGAAAAAGCCATTCCCGGCCAACCAATCCAAATATTATCTCCGGTTTTAAAGATAGAACCCAATCCAGTGGCTAAACCACCTTCACTGGTTTTATAACTTAATTCGTCATTTTCATCTTTTTCAATTCTTACCGGAAGTCGGTTAGAGATAATAATTGTTTTAGACATGAGTTTGTAGCGTTTACGATAATATCCGCAGAAGTTAACATTTTTCGAGGGGATATTGTTTGTAAAAGCATGTTATCTTTAGATGTACCCTATGTTATTGAAGGGGTATGAATGAAAAAAGCCCATGAATTTCTTCACGGGCTTTAATACTATATATTCAATAAAGATTAAGAGAACATAGTGATGCGGTCTTTTGCATACTCGTTGTTGTCTAATTTCTTTTTGATTTTTTCAAATACTTCAATGGTGTATGCCACATCTTCTAATGTATGTACAGCCGTTGGAATTAAGCGTAACATGATAGTGTCTTTTGGTACTACAGGGTAAACTACTAATGAGCAGAATAAACCATAGTTTTCACGTAAATCAAATACGCAGTTTGCAGCTTCTAATGGACCACCATTTAAGAATACTGGAGTTACAGGAGAATTGGTGTTACCCAAGTTGAATCCTTTTTCTCTCAATCCATTTTGAAGTGCGTTTGCAATTTTCCAAAGGTTTTCGCGGTGTTCAGGTTGATCACGCATCATTTCTAAGCGTTTCAAAGCACCTTCAACCAATGGCATTGGAAGAGATTTAGCAAAGATTTGAGAACGTGTGTTATATCTTAAATACTCAATTACATCTTCTTTAGATGAAATGAATGCACCGATTGAAGCAAATGCTTTTGCAAACGTTCCGAAGTAAACATCAATACCATCTTGACAATCTTGAAGAACACCTGTTCCAGCACCTTTTTCGCCAATTGTTCCGATACCATGAGCATCATCAACAAACAAGCGGAAATCATATTGTTCTTTAAGGTCAACAATTTCTTTCAATTTACCTTGGTCACCAGCCATTCCGAATACACCTTCAGTAATAACTAAGATACCACCTTTAGATTCGTCTACCATTTTAGTAGCACGCTCTAAACGAGCTTTTAAAGCTTCGATATCGTTATGAGGGAAAACCAAACGGTTACCTTGGTGCATACGCATACCATCCATGATACAAGCGTGAGATTCGCTATCATAAACAATAACGTCATGACGATCAGTTAGCGCATCAATTGCAGAAGCGCAACCTTGATATCCAAAGTTTAGAAGAATAGAATCTTCTTTTTGAGTGTACTCAGCTAATTGTCTTTCCAATTCTTCGTGCATGCTGGTGTTACCCGTCATCATGCGAGCACCCATAGGAGTACCTAATCCCCAGTTTTTTGCCGATTCAGCATCAACTTTACGGATTTCAGGGTGATTGGATAACCCTAAATAATTGTTTACACTCCAAACCAATACTTCTTTGCCACGGAATTTCATTCTGTTTCCAATCTCCCCCTCGAGTTTTGGAAAAGTAAAATAGCCATGAGCAAAACCAGAGAACTGGCCTAAAGGCCCTCTGTTTTCTTTTAATTTATCAAATATATCCACAGCACAATCGTTTTGATTACTGATTGAAAATCCGGCAAATGTAACACGATGGTTGCATACACCAAAGTATTAATGCGTAATAGCTATCAACAATTCAATGTATAAACTTTTCCATTTCGCGTTTTTTTTAAAAGATTACATTTGCGCGATGCTTTCAAAAAACAAGCTGAATAGATTATATTTTCTGGGATTCATCCTTTTTTTGATGTCCTCTTGCACGGGATACAACAAATTGTTGAAATCTTCTGATTTAACGTTAAAGTACGAGAAGGCGAAAGAATATTACAATGCTGAGAAGTACTATAGAGCGTATCCGCTATTCGAAGAGTTGGTTACAGTATATAGAGGTACATCCAAAGCAGAGGAATTGGTCTACTTATTTGCTTACACAGATTATCATCTAGGTGATTATTTATTAGCAGGTCACCGTTTTGAGCAGTTTACCAAGACTTTCCCTACTAGTAAATATGTAGAAGAGTGTGATTTCATGAGTGCTTACTGCGATTATTTACTTTCTCCGAATTATAGTTTAGATCAAGAATTTACCATTTCAGCAATCAACGCATTGCAGCTTTTTATAGATAATCACCCTCGATCTTCACGAATTGATACGTGTAATATATTGGTAGAAGAGTTGGAGTACAAGCTTGAGAAAAAAGCGTATAAGGCTTCAAAACAATACCTTAAGATGGAAGATTACAACGCAGCTTGTGTAACTTTCCAGAATTTACTGAATGAATTTCCTGATACGGAATACAGAGAAGAAATTTATTTCCTGACTTTTAAGGCTAGATATTCATTGGCTCGCAAAAGTGTGGAAAAGAAAAAGTTAGAACGAATTGAAGATGCTTTCAAAGCATATGTTACTTTTGTAGACCGTTTTCCTCAGAGTGAGTACATCACTGAAGCTGAAACATACTACAATGAATTGCAGTATTTGAAAGAGAAAACATTAAGTGTAGAAAACAAAAAATGAGCATGGAATATAAAAAGGTAGAAGCACCAGGTTCAACTGTTACCAGAGATCCAGATCGCATTGGAGATATTACTGGGAACTTGTATGAAGCAATCGTTATTGCTGCTAAAAGAGCAGATCAAATTGGTTTAGAGATGAAAGATGAATTATACTCTAAGTTAGAAGAGTTTGCATCTCATACAGATACCTTAGAAGAAATCTTTGAAAACAGAGAACAAATTGAAATCTCTCGTTTTTATGAGCGTTTACCTAAACCAGTTTCTATTGCATTAGAGCAATTGAAACACGATGAGATTTATCACAGATACTCAAGCAAAGAGTCTAAAAAATAAGCTCCTTTTCACGTGTTGAAGGGAAAAAAAATAATAATCGGTATTACCGGAAGTATAGCGGCCTACAAGGCCGCTTTTCTTATCCGTTTATTGGTAAAAGAAGGCGCAGAAGTAAAGGTTGTTACAACTGATTCAGCTAACGAATTCATTACACCTTTAACGCTTTCAACTCTTTCTAAAAATCCGGTTTATTCACAATTTACTTCAGACAAAGAGTCTGGCACATGGACTAACCATGTTGAGTTAGGACTGTGGGCCGATATCATGTTGATAGCTCCTGCAACAGCTAATACATTAGCTAAAATGACGCATGGAGTTTGCGACAATTTGTTGATGGCTGTTTATCTAAGTGCTAAATGCCCAGTTTGGGTTGCTCCAGCAATGGATTTAGACATGTACCGTCATTTCAGTACGTTGAGTAACATCAAAAAACTGAAAGAGAATGGTGTGCGTGTTTTAGAATCTGCTCATGGCGAGCTGGCTAGTGGTCTAGTCGGTGAAGGTAGAATGCATGAGCCAGAAGATATTGTTGATTCAATAAAGGACTTTTTTAACTCATCTGTTTGGGCTAACCAAAAGGTGTTAATCACGGCTGGACCAACTTACGAAGCTATTGATCCTGTTCGTTTTATTGGAAATCACAGTTCTGGTAAAATGGGATATGCACTAGCCAAAGAAGCGGCTAAACGTGGAGCAGATGTTGTTTTGGTCTCAGGGCCAAGTTCACAATTTACTAATCATCCAAATATTCGGGTGATTTCAGTAGTTTCAGCTCAAGAAATGCACGAAGCTGTGATTGAGAATTACGCTGATGCAAATGTGATAATTGCAAGTGCAGCCGTTGCAGATTATAGACCAAAGCACGTTGCTGAGCAAAAAATGAAGAAGAAAGATTCTTCATTGCAAATAGAATTAGAGCCCACAACAGATATACTGGCCGATTTAGGTTCGAAAAAACAACCCAATCAATTATTAATAGGTTTTGCATTAGAAACAGAAAATGAGTTAGATAATGCAAAAGGGAAATTAACTCGTAAGAACCTTGATTTCATTGTTTTAAACTCATTAAACAATCAAGGTGCAGGTTTTAAACACGATACAAATCAAATAACGATTATCGATAAAAACACTAAAACCACTTATTTTGAGTTAAAGTCGAAAGAAGAAGTTGCACATGACATACTCAATACCGTTGAAGAATTTTTGGGTTAGTTTAATTCTGTTGCTCGTAACTACAATTCACATCAAAGCGCAAGATGTTATTTGTGAGTTAACTGTAAATTATTCCCAAGTAGAAAATACAGATCCTGTTGTATTTCAAAACTTAGAACGTGTTTTAAACGAATTCGTTAACAATCGTAAATGGACCACTGAAAAGTTTAAAGGAAACGAACGAATTGAGTTTTCAATGCTTATTACCATTGAAGGTGAGTCTGGGAATAGTTCGTACAACGGTAATATTCAAGTTCAGAGTAGACGTCCTGTTTTTGGAGCTTCATACAATACTCCAGTTATCAACCACAAAGACAACGACATCGTATTCTCGTATACTCAGTTCGATCAATTAATATTCAACGAGAATAACGCCACACAGAATAACCTGACATCAATTATTGCCTATTATGTGTATTTAGTGATCGGTATGGATTACGATACTTTCTCACCAGAAGGTGGAACGCCTTATTTGAACAAAGCTTTAAGTATTGTGAATCAAAATGTTTCCTCCAATTATACTGGTTGGAAACCATTTGATAGTCAGTCAAATAGATATTGGATTATAACCAATTATTTAGAAGCAAGATTTAAAGATTTAAGATCTTGTATGTATGAATATCATCGTTCTGGATTAGATCAAATGTCTGAAGATGCAGCAAACGCTCGTAAATCTATTTTGGCTGCAATTGGTAAATTAGAATCAGTGCATAAAAACCTTCCTAACTCAGTCAATTTGAGGGTGTTTTTCAATGCCAAGGCAGATGAAATTGTGAATATTTTTAAAGAAGCTCCATCTTCTGAAAAAGCTCAAGCAATTGACATTTTATCTCGAGTTGACCCAGCAGATATTCAAAAATGGTCTAAGATCAACGAACGATAGTCTCATCCTTCTGTATACCTTTACCCGCACATTATTGCGGATAATATGTTGCAGCATTTTACAGTTAAAAATTACGCTTTAATTGAGCATCTTGAATTAGATTGGAACGCTGGTTTTACTGCCATTACTGGTGAAACTGGAGCTGGTAAATCTATTCTTTTAGGTGCTTTGGGATTGATTATTGGAAATAGAGCCGATACATCTGTCGCTAAAAATCCTGAGAAAAAGGTTGTGGTTGAAGCTACCTTTGCCGCTCAATCTAATCGTTTTCAATCATTCTTTAAAAAACACGATTTAGATCCTGAAAATACGGGGGTTGCTAGGCGTGAAATTTCATCAAGTGGAAAGAGTAGAGCATTTATTAATGACACTCCAGTTACTCTTGCGGTCTTAAAAGAATTGGGTTCTTTGTTGGTTGATATTCATGCCCAACACCAAAATTTATTGATTCAGGATACAGACTTTCAGCTTCATGTTTTGAACAGCATTTCATCTATCGAAAAGGAATTAGGTGAATACCAATTGGAGTTTAAAGCTTGGAAAACAGCCTTGAAAAAACTGCGCCAGATTGAAGAAAATCAAGCTCAATTACAAAAGGACCAAGATTACATTCAGTTCCAGTTTGATGAACTGGAAAAAGCTGAATTACAAACAGGTGAGTTAGATGATTTAGAGTCTGAGTTAAAGGTGCTGGAGCATGCAGAAGAGATTAAATCAGCATTATTTCAAGCTGGTGGTATCTTGTCCGAATCGGAACAAAATTCATTGGTGCAGCTTCAAGAAGTTCAGCGCTTGTTGAAGGGCATTTCAAACTTTAATATCAACTACCAAGAAATGTATGAGCGTATTTCTAGTAGCTTAATTGAACTTCAAGATTTGGCTGCTGAAATAGTAGAATCTTCTGAAAATACGCCATATGATCCAGAGCGTCAGCAATACGTTTCAGAACGAGTAGATCTCATTCATAAACTACTATCTAAACATCAAGTTCAAAATATTGATGAGCTACTAGAAATTCAGCAACAGTTAAGCGATCAATTGTTGAGTGTAGATCAAAATTCAGAGGCATTAGATGGATTGAAGGCTCAAATCAACAAGCATGAAGAGAGTTTGAAATCACAATCTATTAAAATCTCTGCCAAACGTAAAAAGCACATTCCTGAACTGGAGAAAGAAATGCAGTTTCTTTTGATGGAATTGGGGATGGAAAACGCCACATTCAAAGTTCAACTTTCAGAAACACCTAATTTCACATTACAAGGTAAGGATGAAGTTCAATTCTTATTTAGTGCCAATAAGGGTGTTAAACCTGATGTATTGACCAAAGTGGGTAGTGGAGGAGAGCTGAGTAGGTGTATGTTGGCATTGAAGCTTATTATGTCTCGTGAAACGGCATTACCTAGTATCATATTTGATGAAATTGATACAGGCGTTTCTGGTAAAGTAGCCAGTAAATTAGCGGGGCTACTGAATGAAATGAGTAAACAAATGCAGGTTATCTGTATTACACACTTGCCTCAAGTGGCTGGTAAAGCTTCAGATCATTTAAAAGTTATGAAGCAAGAAACAGGTGAATCTACCATCAGTACAATTGTACGTTTAGATAACAATCAACGTGTTGAAGAACTGGCACATATGCTTAGTGGTGAAGTGGTGAGTGATGCAGCATTGAATAACGCACGTGAACTTCTTCAAGTTTAACGGTGTCTTAAATCGTGGAAAAATTACTTTTGTCTAAAATCATGTTATATGGCAAATGATCTTTTAAGAGGAAAAAAGGGAATTATTTTCGGTGCCCTTGATCAAAACTCAATTGCTTGGAAAGTAGCTGAGAAAGCGCATGCAGAAGGTGCACAATTTGTATTGACTAACGCTCCAGTAGCCCTAAGAATGGGTGAATTAAATAAACTAGCAGAAGCTACAAACTCTGAAGTTATTCCTGCTGATGCTACTAGCATGGAAGACTTAGAGAACTTGTTCACTAAATCAATGGAGATTTTAGGTGGGCCAGTAGATTTCGTTTTACATTCAATCGGTATGTCGCCAAACGTTCGTAAAAACAGACATTATACTGATTTGAATTACGATTTCTTCCACAAAACATTAGACATTTCAGCAATGTCTTTCCACAGAGTACTTCAAACAGCAATGAAGTTAGATGCTGTGAAAGAATGGGGTAGTGTTTTAGCTTTAACATACATTGCTGCTCAAAGGGCATTCCCAGACTATAATGACATGAGTGATGCCAAAGCATTGTTAGAGAGTATCACACGTACTTTTGGATACCAATATGGTGCTAAAAAGAATGTACGTATCAATACCATTTCTCAATCTCCAACCCCTACAACTGCAGGAACAGGTGTTAAAGGTTTCGATGCATTCATGAAGTATGCTGATGAAATGTCGCCACTTGGAAATGCTTCAGCTGAAGACTGTGCAAATTACTGTATTAGCATGTTCTCAGATTTAACTAAGATGGTTACTATGCAGAATTTATTCCACGATGGTGGATTCTCATTTACAGGTGTAAGTGAAGCTGTTATGGCTAAATTCGAACAAGAATAATTTTTTACAATTTAGATTGGAAGAAGGGGCTTTAGCCCCTTTTTTTGTGTTATGAGTTTTAAGCATCAAGCTTCAGCGTATATTCAGTATTTGTGGAAGGCAAAAAATGAACACAGTGTTCATTCGCCTTTTCTGTTCAAATTATTGATTCATGCTTTTTATAAAGCAAAATCGAACAGCGATTTAGAGGCATTAGATACCTGGTATAAAAACATGTGTCAGTCCGAAGAATCATTTCAGTTTGAGGATTTTGGAGCTGGATCTCATATCAATAAAGCAAAAACTCGACAAGTTGGAGAGTTTACTAGAGCAGTTGGAAAGCCAAAGAAATACCGTCATTTGATGTATCATTTGTGTGCTCAACTTCAACCGAAAAGTATACTAGAATTGGGTTCTGCTACAGGTGTTTCAGGAGCTTATATGGCTAAAGGATATTCAAGTTCTAAATTGATTTCAATTGAAGGAAGTACTGAATTGGCACAAATAGCTAGTAGAGAATGGAATAAACTTGGAATTAAGAATGCTTCGATTAAATCAGGAGAGTTTAATGTGCATTTAGACTCAGTTTTATCTGAGTTAAAACCTCTTGATTTAGCATATATTGATGGAAACCACCAGGAGGAACCAACGTTGGCTTACTTTGAAAAGGTATTAGAGTATGGTTCAGATAACCTCACCATTATTTTTGATGATATTTATTGGAGTGAGGGAATGACCAAGGCGTGGGAAAAAATAAAGGCGCACTCTAAAGTGCGCCAATCAGTTGATGTTTTTCAAATGGGAATCGTTTTTACCAACCCCGATTTATCAAAACAAGATTTTATAATCCGGTATTAAGGATTTCTTTTTTCGTATTCTTCAACAAATCCTTCAATTTGATCTGCTGTTAATCTCTTCGCAATGATCTTTTTGTTTTTATCTAACAAATAGAATTGTGGAGTAGAGTAGATGTCCCAATAATCACGGAAATTCAAGCTATTTAAAGTTGTTTCACCTTTAGTGATGTACTTCCATGCATTTTCATTCACTTCAGGATTATCACTCACGTTTAAGAATGTAATTTGGTGTTTATCCAAGAACTTAACCAAGTCACCATTTTCAAATTCAGTACTCACACCAAATACTTCAATGTCTTTACCAGCTTCTTGCCATTTCAGATATTCTTTTTGAAGCTTTGGAAGTTCTTTTTTACAGTGACCACAATTAGGATCCCAGAATACTAATACTGTATACTTTGAATCGACATCGTATAAACTTCTCCAGTTCTCTGCTGTGTCTAATAAAGTAATATCCTCAGCGTAAGCGCCTAAAATTAAATTTTTGCGAACGTTATAATTCTCTAGAATTTCATTTAATTGAGTTGAATCAACCCAAGTAGCTTTTCCTTTTGAATAGTACTTATCTGCCATGCAAATGAACACTGCATCCATTCCCATAACCTTAGATTTCTCATATTCAGTTGTTGAATACTGAACGATGTATTTAAAAATTAAACCTGTGTCACCAGCTAGAGTAGCCATGTGCTCAATAGCTGCACAAACAGAATCGGGGATTTGAGGAGTTAATTTCTTTAGGTAATAATCAATCTTCTTGTGAAGAATTGGAGTTCTTAATAAACGTGGATCTTTAAAATCTACATTATCAAAGTAATGCTCTTTAAAATATACGTATTGAAAATTGCTGTCAACTGATCCGTCTTCTAATTTCGGAGCCTCTGGAACTTCAGGGTCACGTGATGTAGAAAGGATTTTTGCAGCAAAAAGGTCAGAATTTTCTTTAACAAAGTTTTCGCGGTACGCTGTTCCTTCAGCTTGAAGCTTGTTAAGCTCTTCACGTAACTTTTCCTTTTCTTTTTTATCGTTTGTAGCTTTTAATTTAGCGTCTAAATCTCTGCCAATGGTAGATGATTCAGTAACGTATCTCAAGTACTCGTAAAATGCCTTATTCTCTTTTGAACCAGTAATTTTTGCAGAACCAACCAAGTCGTTTTTCTTAGTTTCAATAGTGAAAGATTTCTCGCCATTGATAACAACTTCCATGTATCCACTTTTGTCTGGCATAATGATAGTGTAAATACCACCAGGCTTTTCATTTTCGCCAGTAAATGCAAATTCTCCTTTGCTATTTACTTCAGCTGTATCGTTGTAATACTGCTTGCCACCATAGTAGTTAGCCATGTATATGGTAGTATCTTTAAGGCCTTCTATTTTAAACTTGTAGTTATATCCCTGTGCCCACACAGCTATTGAAGATAGGCTCAAGAATAAGGTAGTAATCCACTTCATGTATTTGATGTATTTGAAATTGTGATTTCTATTTAATTTGCGATCTAGACGCCCAAATTTGCTAAATGTATTTGAAAGAATCACTACTTAACAGCCATTTAACACCTGTGATTTTACTCACAGTATAAACAAACTAATTTTAGCATATTTGCGTAAATAGTAGCAAAACCTCCTCAATGAGATTATATTTGAAATGGATATTTGTGTCGCTATACCTGATGGGTATGGTTAGGCCTATATTGCCATTTATTGAGTATGAGTTAAATAAAGAGTACATCTCTGAGTTTCTTTGCATCAATAGAGATAAGCCCAAATTACAGTGCGATGGAAAGTGTCATCTAGCTCAAGAACTGAGGGAAGCTACAGGTGATAACACATCTGAAGAAAATTCAAGAATACCTTCTTACGATTCGAGGGAATATCCAGTTTCGCCATTAACTACTGATGAGTTAGATATACATAATTTAGATCTGATTTCAGAGATTAAGTATCACGAAATATCGGTTATTAAGACATCAGATTACCATGCTTTATTACTGAGACCGCCTAAAATAGTTCTTTCTTAATTTAAAACACAGATCACCCTACGAAATCACTCAAATAATTAAGAAAAACTTATACCATGAAAAAAATTCTATTGATACTAGGAGCAGTGGCTCTAACCTTTACTTCATGTAATAAAGATGATGATAATCAAACAACAGACTCACAAGTGATTGATGGGGGTTATGGAGAATTATCACTTCACTTTCATCCAATGTCAGGGATGTCTGAATTTAGTACAACAGAAACGTATTCCACTCCTGATAATTGGAACTACAATGTTCAATTATCTCAGTTTTACATATCCAATATTTCCGTTTGGTTAGATCCTATTGGTTCTCAGAAAGCTTCGTTTGATAATCTTAATTACTTAGTCAAGCCTGATGAGATGTTGTATAATTTAGGAGGTTTACCTGTAGGAACTTATTACGGAATAGATTTTAGCTTAGGTATTGCTGATTCTGCCACTAATCATGCTGATCCTTCTGCGGCATCAGGTGACCTTGCTCCACAATCGCCAAGTATGCATTGGAGTTGGAATTCAGGATACATCTTTGTGAAAATTGAAGGTCAATATGCCGATTCTACTGATAAAACAGGTACTCCTGTGCACAATTTCGCATACCACGTTGGTATGGATAATATGGTTAGAAATGTTTCTTTAGGGCATGAATTTACAGTGCAAAAAAATGTTTCTAACGAGGTAATGGTTATGGTTAACCATGCTGCTGTGTTTGAAACTATAGACTTCAGTCAAGATACATTGACTCATACCATGAATAACATGCCATTAGCTATGGAAGTGGCTAATAATTTGGTAAATGCATTCAGTACAGGTATGTAATTAATATCAAAGCATTCGAGGGTAATTTGCTTTCGAATGCTTTGTTTAACACGCTAGTTATGAAAAAGATATTGTATGTAGCTTTAGCAATATTAGGATTGACATCATGTCTTTTTAATGATGATGATTCTGATGATAACAATGACTCTGGGACAATGACTGGAACTGTTCAGTTACAAGTTGTTCCCATTGTTAACGGTGAAGTTCTTACTATGAATGAAATTTACCAAGACAACTTTGGTAGAGACTATTGGTTCTCAACCCTGAAGTTTTATTTATCCAACATCTCAATAATAAGCTCTTCTGGTGTTCAGACTCAAATTTCAGATATTGCAATTTTCGATTATGAACCCAATAGAATAGGTGGGCCAATTCGAACTACTGAATCTTTTCGTGTTGATGTTGGAACTTATTCTGCCGTAAGATTCGAAACTGGGGTGAGTCCAGATTTAAATGCGATGGATGTGACAACATTTCCAAATGGACATCCTTTGGCAGTACAGAACAATATGTTTTGGTCATGGAACACTAATTTTATCTTCACTAAAGCAGAAGGAAATATAATAGCCGATTCCACAATTCCTTGGTTTGTTCATACTGGTACAGATGAAGTGTATCAGCCGATGGTTTCATTAAATAAATCATTCCAAGTAAACTCAGGCCAGAATACAATTGTACAAGTAGTTTTAAATCTAGATGAATTGTTAAATGCACCTAATCAATTGGATTTAGCTACTGACGGTCAATCTCATACAACTGATAATTTGGAGTTGGCTAAAGCATATCAAGAAAACCTTGCAAATGCTTTTGAATAATGCGCATTGCAATTCCCACATTGCTCTTTTCTTTTCTTTTTCTTGTTTCATGTAATAAGGATGAGCCGATTACTGATTCAAGTGGTGAAACCTATATGTTGCAAATCCCTCAGGGATTTCAAGCTCCTGAAATTCCAGATGACAATCCTTTAACTCCAGCTAAAATAGCTTTGGGGAAAGAGCTTTTTTACGATCCAATACTTTCTAAGGATAATACCATTTCGTGCGGATCTTGCCACATGCAAAATTATGGGTTTTCTGATGACAAAGCACTGAGTATTGGAGTTGAAGGAAAAGTAGGAGAGCGTAATTCTCCAACATTGACAAACGTAGCTTACAAGCCTCACTTTTTTAAAGATGGTGGTATTCCAACTCTTGAACTGCAAATTTTAGCTCCATTCGATAATGAACTAGAATTTGATTTAAACATTGTTGATGCAGTTGATCGTTTGAAAGCTGATGACCATTATTCGGCTGAATTTCTAAAAGTATTTGGTACAGAGCCTTCTGCATTTGGATTAACAAGAGCCATTGCTGCTTTCGAAAGAACGCTATTGAGTGGGAACAGTAGATTTGATCGGCACTTTATTCAAGGTAGATCTGTTTTAACCGATGCTGAGTTAAGAGGGTATGAGCTGTTTAAAAGCGATGAACTTCAATGTGCAAGCTGTCACAGCGGAATCATGTTTACTGATTACTCGTATCAAAACATTGGGTTAAAAGAAAACTACCCCGATTCTGGTAGAGCGCGTATAACTGTAAATCAGGCTGATGCGGGTAAATTTGAAGTTCCAACATTGAGAAACGTAGCCGTAACCTCACCGTATATGTTTGATGGAAGTATTGAAACGCTTGACGGTGTAATTGATTTCTTTGCATCAGGTGGAACAAATCATCCAAATAAAAGCGAATTGATTCAAGGATTTGAGATTTCTGATCAAGAGAAAGCAGACTTAATCGCATTTCTGAACAGTTTAACAGATCAATCGTTTCTAAGTAATCAAGAATTTCAACCGTAATGATTTATCAAGAGAAAGTATATAAAGGAGCTGATGGAAGAGAAGCGTTGTATGATTATACATTTGATAATACCGAAGCTAAAAAGCCATTAGTACTGTTTATTCATGGTTTCAAAGGGTTCAAAGACTGGGGAGCTTTTCCATTGGTATCTAATGAAATAGCTCAAAAAGGGTACATCGCTGCTAAAATCAACTTATCACACAACGGAACTACAGTTTATAAACCAGTAGATTTTGCTGATTTAGAAGCTTTCGGAAGAAACACCTTTAGTAAAGAGTTTTTTGATGTGAAGCAAGTTTTAGACTTGTTGTTGAAAGACGCTGAAGTAATGCAGCATTGGAATGGTAAAGATGTTGTGTTAATTGGTCATAGCAGAGGAGGAGGATTAGCCATGTTATATGCTGCTCACGATTCTAGAGTAACTCAAGTTGTTACATGGGCAGCGGTTGCTGATTTAGAAAGTAGATTCACACAAAATCAAATAGATCACTGGTTAAATGAGGGCGTAATTTACATTCCCAATGCACGGACCAATCAAGAAATGCCTTTGTACAGCAGTTTGATAGACGATTTTAAGGCCAACGAACCTTTATTCAACATTCAAAGAGCAGTTGAGAAATTAGAGATTCCACAATTGATAATTCATGGAACCAAGGATGAAACGGTGAATGTAAGCGATGCTGAAAAAATAGCGCAATGGAATCCAAATGCGGAGCAATTTATTATTGTTGATGCAGATCACACTTTTGGAGCTAAACAGCCTTTAGATTTGGATGTGATGCCTGAATTCACCAAACTTGCGTTAAATGAAACGCTTCAGTTTATTAAAGTTTCAACCGCGCAGTAGGAGGCGTATATTCTCCTGAATAATTTCCATCAAGATATCTGAAATATGCTGTAATAGCAATCATAGCAGCGTTATCTGTGCAATATTCAAATGGAGGAATAAAAAGCTTAGATCAGTCTCTCGATATACTAAAACATGTTGACGGTGTTATGTTGGGTCGCGAAGCATACCAAAATCCCTACTTATTAGCTGATGTCGACCGTCGAATATATAAAAGCGAAGCCCCTCGTGTTAGTCGTGCACAAGTTATTGATAGTTTTGTTACAATTTTAGAAAATGAATTATCATCAGGAACAAAGCTAAGTCATATGACACGGCATCTTCTGGGACTTTATAAAGGCATGCCTGGAGGCCGAAAATTCAGACAGCATATAAGCGAAAATGCTCATAAAAAAAATGCCGGAATTTCTATTCTTGCTGAAGCATTAAGGCATGTAACACCATCAAATAAATAAGGAGCTA
>MDTF01004468.1_pt1 | contig 24720 bp, 16 predicted proteins | sample 811191 | NCBI WGS metagenome assembly MDTF01 (sample SAMN05326649, study PRJNA326480) | marine metagenome | isolation source: seawater | place: Southern Ocean | collected 2011
AGCTTCTGGAGGTACATGGAGTTCTAGCAATTCAGGAATAGCTAGTATTAATTCCTCATCAGGAGCAATTAGTGGCGCTTCGGCAGGAACTGCTACAATAACTTATACCAAAGCGGGATCAGGAGGTTGTTCTAATGCTACACCAACCAGAACGGTAGATGTTTATGCAAAGGCTCCTGGTGGAGTTGCAAGTAATTTATTGTTATGGCTAAAAGCTGATGCTCAAGCTAACAAATCGGGTACTACATTGGCAACAGATGGAGAAAGAGTAGATAACTGGAAAGATCAAAGTTATAATGATCTTGATGCGGATGATAGTGGTGGTAACGGACCTGTTTGGGATGCCGATGGTATTAACGGAAACCCCGCGCTCGATTTTACTGGCTCTGGATCTGGGAATCCTCTAGATATCCCGAATGGAATTATGCAGAATGAAACTAAAGCAAATATGTATGTTTACGCCGTTTGTGCTACTGATTTAAACCAATGGAATGCTCTTTTTTGGCAAGATTTGAATACAGGTAATACAAATGAAGTGTTTAGTTTTATTCCTCGAGGTGCTGATGGGGATGCATATTGGGACAATGGAAATACTGGAGGCTCCGATGGTCGATTAATAATAACTTCACCCGATGCTGATTTAGGAAAATCTTATTTATATTCCCTTAAAAGTACATCAAATGCTATGGAAGTAAAAAGAGACGGTGTTTCACTGGGATCCAACAGCAATACAGGTTCATCCACAGCAGATCATATCACGCCTTTTTACATAGGATATAGATGGGACAATCAAAATACTTATTTTGATGGAAAACTCGCCGAATTAATTATTTTAGATGGTATACCAACGGCAGCCCAAGAAGATCAAATAGAATCTTATCTATCTATTAAATATGGTATTGGCGTAGGAACAACCACAGATGTAAAAAACTCTGCTGGAACTGTGGTATGGGACAAAACTACAAACTCAAGCTACAATAACGATATTATAGGAATCGGTAGGGATGATAATTCTGGATTAGACCAAAAATCATCTCAGGCGATAAACTCATCTGATGTTTTAAAAATATCAACCCTAAGCAACGCACAAACTGGTGCAAACAATACCTTTGAAATATGGGGTAACAATAATGGTTCTGTTGCCGTTCAGGCTGATAATTCGGGTACTTCTCACAATGGAAAGGTGTTCAACCAAACAATAGCAAGAAAGTGGCTCATTCAAGAAACGGGCACGGTAGGAGCTGTAAAGATTGAAATTGATTTAACAAATTCATCGTTTTCAAGTCCTGCTGCACAGAAAATGGCATTGGTTTTTGATAACGATGGAGGTTTTAATGGAAGTGCGGACGAATCTTTCACAATTGCGAATACTTATAATTCAGGAACTAAAATACTAACCTTTAATTCTGTTGATTTAGCCGATGGTAAATACGTAACCTTAATGAAATCAGCTTCGGTACTTCCTGTTGAATTGCTGAGCTTCACTACTGTTAGTGCGGGTGATGTAGTTATACTAAACTGGAAAACAGCTTCAGAAATTAATAACGATTATTTTGCGATTGAAAAATCAATGGATGGAATTAACTGGGATTTTGTTATTCAAATTCCTGGTGCTGGGAATTCTGATAACCAATTATCTTACACCCATATAGACTATGAAGGTTGCCAAGGATATTGTTATTATAGATTAACTCAGGTAGATTTTGATGGCGCTCAAAAGGCATATAAATCTGCAGTAGTTAATAATGAAGCAGAAGCAGCTTATAATATTCTAGTTACCCCTAACCCTATCAAGACAGTAGCACATGTTACATGTCAATTCCCTGAAGATGGTATATACAATTTCAGTATTATATCTATAACTGGACAAACAGTTTATAAGGCAAAAATAATGGGTGTAAAAGGATATAATAACTTCAACTGTCCTACTGAGCAACACTTACCTGGTATATATTATTACACGATAAGAGATGCAAATGGGAATATAGCGCAACAAAAAGCGCTTAAAAATTAATTTCACGTTAAACAAAGTATATATCTAGTTTGTAAAAATCCATTTAGGATTGATTAAAAATAAGCAACTCAACACACTGAAGTTTATTTTTTAACTAACGTCCTATCTGATTAATTGTAAAAATAAATTAATAGTTTTCCTCTGCCAATGGTATCTAAGGACAGCAAGTGAATAATCATATCCCTTTAAAACAAGGACGAAAGATAAAAAATAGTACTTATTGAAGTCGAATAGTGAAAAATATATTCAGCTAGAAAATTAAAACATACCGATAACATTTTCTGGACTAATTAATAACAGGTAGAAAATTTAGGTGCTGTTGAGTAATATATAATGTGCCTAATCAAACAGTCCGCCTTGCGTTCCGTTGAAATTGATTCCCAAATGCTTGTAAGCTTGTTCAGTTACTTCTCTCCCACGTTGTGTTCTGTTTATAAAACCTTCCTTAACTAAATAAGGTTCGTAAACTTCTTCAATCGTACCAGAATCTTCACCAACAGCAGTTGCAATAGTATTTACCCCAACTGGCCCACCTTTAAACTTATCAATAATTGTTTTTAGGATTTTAATATCCATATCATCTAATCCACTTTTATCAACATTTAAAGCGCCCAAACCATAATCCGTTATTTTAATATCAATTCTTCCGTTTCCTTTTACTTCTGCAAAATCCCTAATACGCCTTAGTAGTGCATTTGCAATTCTTGGAGTACCTCTACTTCTTCTGGATATTTCAAAGGCTGCATCGTCTTCGATTGGAACCTTTAATAAGTAGGCAGATCTTAAAATAATCAATTGTAACAATTCAGCGTCATAATATTCGAGTCTACAGTTTATCCCAAAACGCGCACGAAGTGGAGAAGTTAATAAACCCGATCGCGTAGTTGCTCCAATCAAAGTAAAAGGCTCTAAACCTATCTGAACCGAACGTGCATTTGGACCAGAATCAATCATTATATCAATTTTATAATCTTCCATTGCCGAGTATAAATACTCTTCAATAACTGGACTTAATCTATGAATTTCATCAATAAAAAGGACATCTCCTTCCGCTAAGCTTGTTAATAAACCTGCTAAATCTCCAGGCTTATCCAGCATAGGTCCAGACACAAACTTAATCCCTCCTCCCAACTCATTAGCAATAATATTGGCCAAAGTAGTTTTTCCTAAACCAGGAGGTCCATGCAATAAAACATGGTCCATTGCTTCTTCCCTTTTAAGCGCAGCTTGCACAAAAACGGTTAGGTTATCCAAAACCTTCTTTTGCCCAGTAAAATCCTCAAAAGTTTTCGGACGAAGAACTCTTTCGATATCAATTTCGGAGTTGGATAAATTTTCAGAAGAAGGATCTAGTGCATCGTTCATACTATAAATTATGTTTTACATATTTATGAAAACAAGCTCTACAAACTGGTTCATACATCCCTTTCTCACCAAGCATTAATTGTTTTTCCGCTCTATTATTAATTCGGTGCGTCAGTCCAGCGTCTTCACTACAATCAACGCAAATTGCTTTTAGTTTAGTAACCGAGTCTGCAACAGCAATAATATTGGGGATTGGCTGAAAAGGTTTAGCAAGATAATCCATATCTAAACCAGCAACAATAACTCTAACGCCACCATTTGCCAATTTCACACAAGTATCTATTAATTCCTGATTAAAAAACTGAGCTTCGTCAATACCGATAATTTCAGCATCCACCGAAAATCCTAAAATCTCTTTTGCATTCATAACAGGCTTAGCTTCTAAACGCTTATCATCATGAGAAACAATCTCGTTCTCAGAATACCTTGTATCAAACATAGGTTTGAATAATACATAAGGAATTTTTGCGATATCTGCTCGCGCAACTCTTCTTATTAACTCTTCAGTTTTTCCTGAAAACATCGGTCCAGTAATAACCTCTATAGATCCTTTTTTCTTTGCCATTTCAATCTTAATTATAAATATTTTCTTTCAACTAAAGCCAACAATTTTAGGTAAGGTGTTTCCTCCATTTCCCAACTATTTTTTACCACTAAATTGGTTAGACATCTAGTTGCCTCTTCCAAAGAGTTGAAGTTGTTTAATTCTGTAATTGTTTTTATAAATTGCTCTGTATTTCCATCAAACAATTCATTAGTAAATAAAAACTTCTCATTAATCCCTACAGAAGTTGTAAGGTTATCAATTTTTTTATTTGCCAATTTAGCCGCCAAACTATTGTCTTCTAGTTCAATTACATTGTTCTTAAAAGCTTTTGCAGAATGTGTTGAAATCACATCAGAAATTGAGTTTTCTAATTCAGAAATTAATTCATCTTGTCCTGTTTCCATTTCAGATGCTTCAATGATTTCCCTTACATCGTTAATCTCACTAATAATTTGAGGTTCAACCATTGTTCTTTCGATATCCTTTTGAGTATGTTCAATTGCAGAATCTAATGCCGAAATCAATAACTCTTCTTCTTCTGAATGTTCCTCAAATTTAAGACTTTTCTGCATTTCAAGTTCCGAAGATATGTTAGTTTCATTGTATGCAAAATAAGACAGTAAGACTGTTCCTTCATGAATTTCACGAGCATCTTGAATTAAGTCTCTTAAGACTTCCTCAGTTGCATTTTCAACTCCTTTTTCAACAATTTCTAGTTTTTTAAGAAATGTTACTTGATTATTCTTTAATTGAATAATTATTTCCGACAGATTACCCATGATTACATTGAGGTTTAACGTTAATTAAAGTTACATTAATAGAACACTGCTTTTACCTAAAACACAGTTGTATTATGAACGGTTTTTAGTTAATAACAAAAATACTGCCTCTTTCCCATCTCTTTTAGTTAAAATATTCAGTAGAAACCCAAATTATTTTCAAGGCGATACAATTAAAATAAGACTTACAATACAGTTATGGATTGACTTCAATTGAAAATTATCAACAATAAAAAAAACTTAGATTCTTTAAAAACCATTCATACTTTAAAATATTCCATTTAACACTTTCCGAATCTAGAATCATTTTAATTTACTGATATTTGCATCTAGGAAACATTTTACACAAGCAAGTGTTTCCTGCATAGCGTTTTAATATTGCTTTTGTTTTATGACCAAAATTAAATTTTTAGATGAGAAAGAAGTTGTACTTATTGAGCAAGTAAGCGATGTTTATTTAAAGAGAGGGATAAAAACTATCACAATGGACGGGATAGCGAAAGAACTACATGTCTCCAAAAAAACATTATACAAATACGTTGAAAACAAAGTTGAATTGGTAGAAAAATCAGTTCACATCCATGTTTTAAAACAACAAGAATATATTGAGTATATCCAAAATAAAAAGGTAAACCCGATTCAGGAAACTCAAGAAATTGCTGCTTTTATAATTCAAACACTCGCTAAAATAAATCCTGTTGTTCATTCCGATTTACAAAAATATTTCCCAAAATCTTGGGCGATTATTAACAATTATTTCAATGGATTTATTTACGAAAGTATTCTCTTAAATTTAACTAGAGGACAAGAAAGTGGTATTTACAGAACGGAGTTCAGTAGTGAGATTATAGCCAAAATATTTATTACAAAACTAGACTTAGTATTTGATGCGGAATTATTTCCTCCATCTAAATTTAATTTTGTCCAAGTGTATCTTGATTTTATACAACACCATTTACATGGCATTGTTTCTGAAAAAGGCAGCAAAATTTTAAATAAAATAAACTTTACTAATATTTAATTAACCACGATGAAACTCAATTATAAATCCGTAAAATATTTCGCTATTATAGCAGGAGTTTTATTGGGAGGAGTAAAAGTAAATGCGCAAGATTTTACCATAAAGCAAGCGCAAGATTTTGCTTTAGTAAATTTTCACCAAGCTCTTAATGCTGAATTAGACATTAAAAAATCTCAAAGTAAAATTTGGGAAACAACCGCTAGAGGGTTACCTCAAATTAACGGTTCCGGTTCATATAGACATGCTATTAATCAAGAGTTAAATTTTGATGACGCATTCCTACGTGCTCCAGGGAATGAGTTTATGAAAATATTCCAAGCAGATAATATTACTCAAGGAAAAGTAGAAGCTACGCAACTATTATTCGATGGTAGTTATATTGTTGGTTTACAAGCTGCAAAAACTTACTTAAAATTATCTCAAAATAAAAAATTAAAAACTGATGCTGAAGTGAGAGCGAATGTTGCATCCGCTTACTATTTAGCTTTAGTCGCTGGTAAAAACATTGACCTACTAAAAAACAACATTAAAAACATTGAAGAGTCTATACAAGAAACCAAAGCATTAGTAACACAAGGGTTTCTAGACGCAATAGAATTAGATCAGCTTGAGTTAATGGCTTCTAATATGAAAAACTCCTTAAAAGATGCTTTTCAAACAAAAGATGTTGCTCAAAAAATGTTGAAACTGAATATGGGTATTGAATATACTAAAACAGTTGTTTTAAAGGATAGCTTGCAAGGAATTTTAAATTTAATTAGTATTGATGCATTGGTTGCTGAAAAACTAGATTTAATTAATAACCCAGATATTAAAGTACTAAACACGCAAAGAGAACTTTTAGCATTGGATTTAAAAAGACGCCGATACGAAAGAATGCCTAAACTTGCTGCTTTCTACCAAATTACGGCAAGTGCTTATCAATTAGAATTCAAATACAATGATGCACAATGGTTAGATGCTCAAAATGCAGGACTATCCTTATCAATCCCAATATTTAGCAGCGGAATGCAGGGCTCGAAAATTAAACAAGCCAAATTGGAGTTAACCAAAATGGACAACACTGTTAAGTATTTTGAAAATGCAATGCTGGTTAGTTTTGACAATGCGATTAATAATCTAATCACTAAAAATGCCAAGTACCAAAACACGCAAAAAAGTTTAAATATCGCCCAAAGAATCTACGATAGAACGGTAATTAAACATAAACAGGGGATGGCTTCCAGTTTTGAACTAATGCAGATGAAAAACCAATTGTTACAATCTCAAGGAGGTTATATTAAGGCTTTATTCGAAGTGTTAAATGCAAAAGCTGAAATAGATAAATTACAAAACAAATTATAATGATACTTTTTAAAGAAGAACTAATGAAAAAGTTTGGAATAATAATACTAGCAACATCAATTGGATTAGCATCATGTGGTAACAAATCCGTTGAAGATTTAAATACAGAAAGAAAGGAAATAATTGCCGAGCAAAAGGAAGTTGTGAGAGCGCATGAAAAGGAATTATACCTCTTAGATTCTACAATTCAAGCACATCCCGACTCTGCTAATTTACGAGTGAAGGTGAAAACGGTTGCAGTAACTACTGATACCGTAAAAATAAAAACATTTGAACATTTCTTCGAAGTACATGGAAATGTTGAAGTTATAGAAAATGCGGTATTGGTTTCCGAAGTTCCTGGAACAATTAAAAGTATTGCTGTTAAGGAAGGAAGCTATGTAAAGCAAGGAGATTTAATTATTTCTATTGATGCTTCTACAGCGAAATCAGGCTTAAAGGAATTAGAAAAAGCGTATGAATTAGCAAGTAAAGTATATGAAAAGCAAAGTGCTTTGTGGGCGCAAAAAATTGGATCTGAAATTCAATATTTAGAGGCGAAAAACAGAAAAGAAAGTTTAGAGCAAAAACTTACAACCACTAAAAGGCAAATAGACATGTACAGTATTCGTGCGCCTTTTTCTGGAATTGTAGACGAAATTAAACCAAGAGTTGGCGAAGCAGCAATGCCTGGGTTCCCAATGGCTAGAGTTTTAAATTTAAAAAAGATTTACTTGGAGGCTGATGTTAGTGAAAAGTACGTTTCTACGTTAGCGGCAGGAAGCTTTGTTTCCGTAATGTTTCCTTCCTTAAAAGAAGAGGTATTGGCTAAGGTTACTCGAGTAGGAAACTTTATTAATCCTGCTAACCGAACTTTCAAATTACGGGTTGAGTTTCCAAATCCTGCTGGAAAATATAAACCAAATCAATTGGCAGTTTTAAAAATCAGAGATTATATGGCGGAAAATGCTATTGTGATTCCTTCTAAAACTATTCAGCAAGATAGAAATGGAAACAATTACGTTTATACTTTCAAAAAAGAAGGCAACAACAATAGAGTTCAAAAACTAATTGTTAAAGTTGGTGAGGAATACCAAGGTGCCTCAGAGATTTTAAAAGGACTAGATTCTAACGCTGTTTTTATTAGTAAGGGAGCTAAGAATGTTCAGTCTGGAGACGCAATAGAAATTAAATAATCCAATCAAAATTCACAAATTTTAAGTGATGGAAAAGAAGCAAAAAAGAAGTTTAAAAGAGTTTGGGTTATCTAGCCTTGCGCTTAAAAACCCTACAACAATAATCGTTTTAACTGTTATATTAGCACTTGTAGGAATAAGTTCCTACAACAGTATGCCAAGAGAGGCATTCCCTGAAATTGTAATTCCTGAAATTTATGTGGGAACTGCTTATCCAGGAAACTCGCCCTTGGATATGGAGCGTTTAATTACCAGACCTTTAGAAAAGGAAATTAATACAATTACTGGTATTGATAAAATAATTTCAACTTCTGTGCAGGGGTACTCATCAATTGATATTAAATTCGATTTCTCCGTAACACCTCTTGAGGCTTTAAGAAAAGTTAAAGATGCTGTTGATAAAGTTAAAGGAGACCCTTCATTTCCCAAGGATTTACCAGCTGATCCTAACATTTTTGAAATGAACTTTTCCGAAATGATGCCTGCAATGAATATTAACCTTTCTGGTGATTTTTCAATGGATCTATTAAAGGAATATGCTGAGACTCTAGAAGACAGAATTGAAGCTGTACCTCAAATTTCAGGGGTTGATATTAGGGGAATTCAAGAGAAGGAAGTGAAAGTAAGTGTTGATCTCTATAAAATGGAGAGTATGATGGTTACGTTTAACGATATTGAACAGGCCGTTGCTAAGGAAAACATGACTATTTCTGGAGGTGATATTGTAGTTGATGGTTTAAGAAGAAATGTTAGAGTAGTAGGCGAGTTTAAAGAATGGCAGTCAATTGCAAATATTATTGTAAAGCAGGAAAAATTTAATATCATCTATTTGAGAGATATTGCTAATGTTTCCTTCGAAGGAAAAGAGAGAGAGAGTTTTGCCCGTGAATACGGAAGTCCAGTTGTTATGCTCGATGTTAAAAAGCGTGGTGGAGCAAACTTATTAGAAGCTTCTGATGCTATTAAAAAGATTATTGCCGATTCTAAAGAAAATGATTTCCCAGAAAGCTTAACAATCACAACTACAATGGACATGAGTGAAAAGACTCGAGTTCAAGTTGATGAATTGGAAAATTCAATCATCTTTGGAACCATACTAGTTGTTGGAGTTTTGTTGTTTTTCTTAGGATTAAGAAATGCCGCCTTCGTTGGAATTGCAATTCCACTTTCAATGTTTATTGCATTTTTCATCCTTAATGCTATGGGTGTAACACTAAACATGATGGTACTTTTCTCCTTAGTCCTGGCATTGGGAATGCTGGTGGATAATGGAATTGTAATCGTTGAAAACATATACCGTTTAATGGATGAAGGTTATAAACCGTTCGCAGCTGCAAGATACGGAGCTGGAGAAGTTGCTTGGCCAATTATCGCATCAACAGCTACAACTTTAGCTGCATTTATTCCATTGGCATTATGGCCTGGAATGATGGGTGAATTCATGAAATTTCTTCCAATCACTTTAATTATTGTTTTGGGTTCTTCATTATTTGTTGCACTAGTTATTAACCCTGTTCTAATTGCCATTATGGCAAAAATGAGTAATAAAGCTGTTAAAATTTTAGCAATTATAATTCTGAGTTTAGGTGGTGTAATGGTAGCTAGCAGTATAAAAGGTGCTGGAATGATGTTTGTTGTTTTGGGTATATTTATTTTAATTAATCCTAGATATATCTCTCCTACAACCATTAGGTTTCAAGAAAGGTTTCTTCCGAGATTAGAGAATTTCTATAAGAACTTCTTAAACTATGCATTATCTGGGTTTCGGCCCATAGGTTTTGTGCTTGCAACAATTGCATTATTTATAGCTTCGATTGGATTAATGAAGTTTTCTACACCAAAAATTGAATTTTTTCCGATTAACGAGCCTTCCTTATTAAATGTATTTATTGAACAGGCTATTGGTTCTGATATCATTGAAACAGATAAAACTTCTAGAAAAGTAGAGCAAAAAATCATTCAATATTTTAACAGTCCAACAGGATATATTTTAAAGAAGAATAAAACCACTGATCACCTAGATACAATTCATATAGAAGGAGGTTTAAGGTACATTCAAGAGTCAATCATAGGACAAGTAGGAAATGGAACTGCCGACCCTGCAGCAGGCCCTTCTCTAGGGAATACGCCTGATAAAGCAAGAATACAAGTTTCGTTTGTGCAATACAAAGAAAGAAATGGTGTGAACACAGCGGATATACTCAACACTGTTCGCGAGCTAATTAAAGGAATTCCCGGAGTGTCAATTGTTGTTGATAAAGATAATTCAGGGCCGCCTATGGGTAAACCAATCAATATCGAATTATCAGGTGAGAATTACGATGAAATCATATTTGAATCTGAAAAAATGTTGAGCTTCATTAAGAGTAAAAATATTGATGGTATTGAGGAATTGAAAATGAATGTTCAAACAGGAAAACCTGAATTGGTAATCAATATCGATGAGCGTAAAGCACGAAGGTTAAATATTTCTACTGCACAGATCGGGATGACAATTCGTACGGCACTTTTCGGTAAAGAAATTTCTAAATTCAAGCAAGGTGAAGATGAATATGATATTACAGTACGATTAAACGAATATGTAAGGAATGACATTGGAAATTTAATGAATCAGCGAATTACTTTCAGAGATATGTTAACGGGTAAAATTGTACAGGTGCCAATTTCCGCAGTAGCTACTGTAAAAAAAGCAGCTACAATTTCCGCTGTTAAAAGAATCAACCTTAAAAGAATGATTGCCCTTCAGTCCAATACTATAGCGGGGTATAATGCCAATGAAGTTGTTGCTGAAATGAAGGATGTTTTATCTGAATATTCTGTTCAGAAAGGAGTTGAGTGGAAATTTACTGGTCAACAAGAAGAGCAGCAAAAGGAAATTGCATTCTTAGGAACAGCTTTATTAGGTGCTGTATTTATGATATTTATTATTATAGTTGCACAGTTTAACTCTATTTCTGCTCCGTTAATTATTGTTGGTGCGGTTGGTTTAAGTTTAATTGGAGTACTACTTGGTTTAGTATTTACAGGAATGGACTTCATCATAATTATGACAATGATTGGTATTATATCCTTAGCAGGTATTATCGTAAATAATGCGATTGTACTGGTAGATTATACGAAGCTAATTATAACTCGTAAGGAAATTGATTTAGGGCTTTCAGGAGATGGAAAAGAAAAATTACCAATTCCTGAAATTATACCAAGTATTATAGAAGGTGGAAGAACAAGATTACGTCCTGTTTTATTAACCGCAATCACAACGATACTTGGTCTATTACCAATGGCAATTGGAATAAACATTGATTTCTTTGGATTATTTGAATCGCTTGACCCTAGTTTAAGCATCGGTGGAGATAACGCGATCATGTGGGCACCAATGTCATGGACAATTATATTTGGTTTAACTTTTGCAACCTTCTTAACTTTAATAATTGTTCCCGTACTATTTTACTTGGCACTGCGTTTGAAGTACAAAGCTTTAGGAATTACAAAAGTTTAGGTTTTAGTTTGTGTTAGATAATTCGCAATAATCTTGCAATTATCAACCTCAAGGAGTGGTTTCCTTGAGGTTTTTTTTTATTGTCTGTGTGCTTGCGTGTTCTTCACTAGGTGCGCTTAGAAGTGATGTTAAAAAACATCTATATTGTTTTGCTAAATAGTTTACTTCTAAAAAATTAAAAAGGATACATTAAAATTATTGTAACACATTAATTCTATTAAATTGTTGCAACGTCGAATTAAGATGCATTTGAGTTTAAGGTGAACATCAATAAAATTGTTACTATTTTAGTAATTATTCTTATGCTTATACGTGAATACATTAATCTTACTAACATGAAAATAATCCTCTCTACACTATTTCTTTTATCTACCGTTTTCTCTTTTGGTAATGTTGACTTTACCTTTAATATTACAGTTAAAAATAACAAGGGGGGGAATTTATCTGGAGCAAGAGTGGTTTTAATTGAAACAGTAACTAAAGAAGCTAAATTGGCAATTACCGGAAGTGACGGGAAGGTACAATTTAAGCTCATATCTGGGAAAAAATGGAGCGTAAATGTAAAAGAAATGAAACGGGTTAAATTTATCGAACTTCCTGTTTCTGGAAAAGGTTCAAGTAGTATGATAATTACCTACAATCTTAAGGATTGGAAAAGACTAAATAGGATTCCTACTGACAGGTCGAAGATAGAGTTTAGTAAAATTAATCAGTACAACCTCAAAAAAACCAAACGCCCTAAAACAGGAAAATCTTTTGTAATTATTAACCTTAAAAAATTAGACAAATCGCCACTTAAAAACTTCCCTGTTAACTTAACATGTTATAATACCAAAACACAATTTATAGGGCAGACAAGTAAAAAAGGATTGGCAACTTTTGAGGTGCCAAATAATGAAGATTATGAAATTGATATTGAAGGGAATACAAACATATCCTATATCGACCTGGGGCCTAGATCTGGGTTACATAAAAAACAATTCACTTATCAACCCCTACAAATAAAAGAGCACACTGTTAATGATACAATTACTCAAGAAATTCCTGGTAATGATGATGGATTAGCATCTACTGGTAGATCGTTCCTAAGATTACAAGTCTCAAATTTTAATAGTTCTGAAATGAAGGGGAAGACTGTTTATTTAAAAATGCTTCATGGAAATAAAGTGTACAAGGCTAAAATAAGAAAAGAGGGAGAGGCTTTATTTATGCTTCCTTTACACAGGCAATATATGATTGAAACTAAAATCAGTAAAGCAATTGATATTGTAGATTTTATGGATAAACCTATTAGGACAATTAGCAGAAGTATTCAACAATTCCACTTGGAAACGGAAGCCTCAATTTCTGAAAAATTGTCCATGCTTCCAACATCATCAAATGATTACGTCGTGAAGTCCTTCCACAAATTCATTAAGAAAACATATCCTGAACCCTCTAAAGAAATGGGGCTTTACGTAAAATGGGCCAATCCAACTGTAAATGAAAATTCTAAAGAAGCTTTATTAGAGGTGGGCTTTAATACAAAAAGTCTTAAAAACTTAATGAAAGAAAAGGTGAAACTGCAACCCCATGATCCATTAAATTTATCATTTGTGATCGACGTAAGTGGTTCAATGGCTGGAGCAGATAAAATTATTGGTGTGAAAAACGCCCTTAAAAACTTACTTAAAGATCTTTCGCCAAACGATATTGTTTCAATAATTACTTTCTCCAATGAAGCAAGTCTAGTTATTCCTCCTCAAACAATGCAAAACCAAGAATTAATTTATGATATTATAGATGATCTACAAGCTGGAGGTATGACTAATATTTATTCAGGATTAATGATGGGATATAAAGCGCTCGAAAAAATGAAAGTGCACAAAGGGACGAATAGGTTAATCTTATTATCAGATGGGTATGGATCTACACCGATCACCAAAATTATTAACGACAGCAGGAAATATAACGAGAAAGGACTAGAGTGTTCAGCTATTGGAGTTGGAAGTGGGTTTAACAACGCTTTAATGTCTCAATTAGCTTCTGTAGGAGGTGGTTTAATACATTTCACTGGTAGTAAAGATGAAATTGGCGAAATATTTAAAAAAGAATTATGGTCTATTATACATCCAGTTGCCAAAGAGGTTGTCCTTGAGCTTAAATATCAAAACAAACTAATTTACAAACAGCTTTACGGTCACAAAAGCACTACAAAAGAAGGAGTTACTATTGCCAAAATTGATAATATATACTCTGGTTTAAATAAACTTTTACTCGTTAAGTTTGATCTAATCAACCCCACAAAATCAATCGAAAAATCTCCAGTAATAGTAACACTTAGTTACAAAAACCCATCTAACGGAAGTAAGAATAAAATAATAGAGAAGAAAGCTTTAAAATGGAATCCTGCAACTGGAAAAACAGAATTTATAATTGAAGCTAATTATAAGAAAGTACTTTGTATCGCGACACTCAATCAAGGTTTAAAAGTAATGGCTGACTTGCATGCTAGAGGTAAAAGTAAAGCAGCTCAAGCAGAATTAAAAAAAACAAAACAAAGAATTATTAAAATATACCCTAATACAAAAGATACGGATGTGGTAGAATTACTGCAAACTATAGAAAACTATATCTCAACTTTTAATTTCCTGTTTAATGCACGATAAACAATCTAAGAGGTACTGGTTAAAGTGGGCTTCATTTCAATATTAGTCTCGCAATAAAATCCCCACTATTTCTGATAACTGAAAAAATAATTATTAACTAGCTATTCTATGCTTTTTAACGAACAGCAATGAAGTGGATTTCTAAAAAAACATAACAATTTAAGTTATCTATTTCACCATCAACTTAAACCCTGAACCATGAATATTAATAATTTCAATTCCAGAATCCCCTTTTAGATACTTTCTGAGCTTCGTAATAAACACATCCATACTTCGCCCTTTAAAATAATCGTTTTCCCCCCAAATCACCTTTAAAGCAAGTTCCCTTGTAAGTAAGTCATTCTTATTTAAACAAAGTAACCTGAGCATTTCAGCTTCTTTCTTGGTGAGGTGTTGATTTCCTGCTGTTGAAACCAACTCTTGATTTTTATAATGAAATGCAATTGTATTTAACTGGAAAACATCCTTGTCTTCTGTTTGATTTATTTCAACTGCAAAAAACCGATTCAACAATGCTTGAACCCTCAATAATAAAATATCCATATTAAAGGGTTTTGATATATAATCATCGGCGCCCAATTTAAAACCTTTAATTTTATCTTGATCAAGCGATTTCGCCGTTAAAAAGATAAGTGGAATATTTGCTTTTACCTCTTTTATTTGTTGCGCTAACGTAAAACCATCCACTTTCGGCATCATTACATCAAGGACACACAAATCAAACTGGTCCTTACAAAAAGCATCAAACCCAGCTTCTCCATCTTTAGCCCAAACAACTTTAAAGCCTGCAACTTCAAAATTATCTTTAATTACAAACCCTAAATTATCATCATCCTCTACTAGTAAAATTTTAGCTTTAATTTTCATCTATTATGTTTTAATGGTAAACAAATCGTGAAAGTCGTTCTTACTCCTATTTCACTTTTAACATCAATTGTACCACGATGTTGTTTAACCATCAGTTGCACGTAACTTAAGCCAATTCCAAAACCTTTTACATTGTGTATATTCCCAGTTGGAACACGATAAAACTTCGTGAAGATGTTTTTCATCTCCTCCTTCTTCATCCCAATCCCTTTGTCAGCAATCGATAACGTGAAGTTTTGCGCCACTTTTTTAATAGATATGTCAATTTCCGGAGCGCTATCACCAGCATATTTTATAGCATTATCAATTAAGTTTGAAATAACATTACTAAAGTAATTTTCATCTATTTGAGCTATAACATCAGTCCCAGTTAAGTTGATTTTCCCGTTCTTTTCCTGAAGTAAAATTTGGAAGGGTTTAATTGAGGCTTCAATAAGCTCCTTAATGTTTGAGTTGTTAATATTTAATTGTATTTCTTGCTTTTCAAAGAAAGATATCTGAAGTACTTTTTCTACTTGATTTTTTAATCTAATATTCTCTTCTTCGATTATACTCGCATACCTACTTAAACGCTCCGGATTATTAATTATATCTGGATTATTTATTACTTTACTAGATAAAGATATGGTAGATATTGGCGTTTTTAACTCGTGAGTCATATTATTAATAAAGTCCGTTTTCATATCATCAATCTTTTTTTGCCTTACAATGAGGACAATCATGTATATAAACAAAAAAGACAAGACAAAAACAACAGAAAAAGACCCGATCCATATTTTTCGATAGGTAATAAATATATTTTCCTTCGAAAAGATAACTCCAAAATTATAACTGTTAATATCCCAATTAACCCCATATTCTTTTGCAGCAACTAACTCCTCTCTATTGGATCCTGAATGAGAATACAAAACGCTATCCGTAAAGCAATCATAAATCGCAATCTTATAATCTCGGTTCACTTCTAAATCAGCAAATTCTTCTTGTAAAAGCGAATCTATTTGCGATGGATTAACAATGTCTTGAATCTCAACGATGAAAGATTCATCAGAAATTTGCTTTACGAGGTGAATTTTATCTATGCTAGAGTGGTGGATCAATCGCAGTTTATATCCTGCATTTGTCAAAGCAATTTTAACCTTGTGATTTAACTGTTTATGCTCTACTTTAACAAGATTATCTGCCCATATAAACTGAACAATTGACACGAATAAAATCGAAAAAACACCTGCAATAATAATAATGGTAATTGTTCTGTTTTTCATTATCTATTAAAATACGAATTAGTATTTTATCTTATAAATAATTAACAACTATTTAATTAAACTTCATTACTTTAATAGGGTTTAATGGCTGACCATTTAACCAAATTTCAAAATGTAAATGTGGACCAGTTGTAAAATCACCGCTATTTCCAACTATAGCTATTACCTCTCCAGCCTTTACGATATCACCTTCCTTTTTTAATACAACTGAATTATGCTTATAAATGCTTAATAAATCATTGGCATGCTGAATAGCAATAACATGACCTGTTTCTACCGTCCATGCCGAAAAAACAACTTTCCCGTTTAGCGTCGCCTTTACCGCCTCATTTTTCTCAGCAACTATATCTACTCCATAATGTCCCTCATCTAATTTAAAAGACTTAGAAACCAATCCAGAGATTGGGTTAAAGAAATGGTAATACACTAAAATAGCTGCTTCGGACGCTTGACCTAAATTGATAAATTTATCTGGTAAAATAGGCTGGTGGTCGCTTTGCAGCGAAATTTTTTCCAAACTCATGTTGTTGATTGAATCTACAGGTATTCCAAATTTTATAAGGTTAGAGTCCAACCTTAACGAATACTCCATTTTCCCATTAACTTGTTGTTGTAATTTCAATAAACGTCCTTGTAATTCATACAATTCCATTCGAGCTATTCCCGATTCGTAACCTGGGATTATTCTAGATTTTAAAGGCGTAAATGCAATAATACAATAGGTTAATGCAACCAATAAAAAACCCATTGATAAAACTGCAGCTATTAATCTGCCTCTTGAAATATCTCTACTATAAACCTCAACTAATAATGACTTATTTACAACCGACAAATGGTAACGTTCCTTTAATCTTTCCCAGAAAGATTTATGACCTTCTTGTTTTTGTTTATTTTGTTTCATTAATTAAACAATGCTTTTAATTCTGTTGCTTCACTAGCATCAATCTTTCCAGCCATCAATAAATTTAATTGTCGGCGGCGCAAAGCAGCTTCAAAACGCTCCAATTCCTGCTTAGTTTCGGGAACTAAAGCAGGCACTTCGATTGGTCGACCAATTTGATCAACTGCAACAAAAGTATATGTGGCATTATTATGCATTACCTTCCTACCAGTAATATGATCTTCAACCCATACATCCATTATCACTTCCATACTCGATGTGAAAGCACGAGACACCTTTGCTTCAATCGTAACAATATCTCCTAACGCAATTGGCTTCTGGAAAGCCACTTTCCCTACAGATGCCGTTACAACTACCCTTCTGCAATGCCTATGTGCACTTATAGCACCAATAACATCCAACCAGTTTAGTAATTGACCACCCATTAAATTCCCCAATGTATTGGTATTATGAGGTAAAACAAGATGTGAAGAAGATGAAAATGTTTCTTTAGCAGTAATTGATTTCATTTCGTAAAAATAAAGATTTAATTTTGTTTTATGACTGGAGCAGAAATTATAGGTTATTTAAAATCATTTCACATCATATTTGTAGTTACTTGGTTTGCTGGATTGTTCTATGTTGTCCGTCTATTTATTTACTTTATCGAAGCGCAAGAACAGCCAGAACTAGAGCGTAAAGTATTGCAAAATCAGTATAAAATAATGATGAAACGCCTCTGGTATATTATCACGTGGCCAAGTATGGTTTTAGCGATTGGGTTTGCAATTGGGTTACTTATCAAAATGCCTACATACCTTTCTGAATCTTGGATGCATGCAAAAATCACTTTTGTTGCATTACTTGTAGCGTATCATTTCGCATGCGGAGCTATCCACAACAAACTACAAAATAACATCATAAATCACACCTCTTTTAAAATGAGATTATGGAATGAAGTAGCAACACTTTTACTTTTCGCAATTGTGTTTCTAGTCGTATTAAAAAGTGAAATGAATGCGTTAATTGGTGTTGCTGGATTTATATTACTAGCCGTTATATTAATGATTGGCATTAAAATATACAAGCGATCTAGACTGAAAAAAGGCGCATAAGTTACAAATAAAACCTCTTTATTTCTCTTAATTAAAAGATTTCGATATCAATAAGTAAAATAAACTGAGGCCATAATATTACGCCCAGGACTACTAATTCCAGAAGCAAAAGTTTTATAATGCCGATCCAGAATGTTTTCAATACCCAATTGAATACGCATGTTTTTCAATGGGAAAGTAAATACAGAAACATTCATAGTATACCAAGATGGTGTTCCCACATTAATAATTCCTTCGTCAATGTTATCTGTTAGATTAGATGACTCACTCCATTTTTTAAGCCCGTTATATTTTGCATAGAGAGACACTTTAATTTTTCCCATTGTATAATTCACACTAGACCTTCCGTAAAAAGGTGGGATATGCGGCACGGCTTCACCAGAAGCCAAAAACCTAGCTTTTGTTATTGTTGCCGTTGAAGCGATATTAAGATTCCTAATAATGTTTATTTTAACACTTACAAAACCACCAAAAATATCCGAAATTCCATTGTTTATATTGCTCACCAGATCCAATGTTTCGCCATCAACAACAATTCCTGATTGGTTCAACAATGAAACAGTATCCTTTAACATAATATTAAAAACTCGGGTATAAAACAAAGCAAAGTCATATTTAACCCTTGATCCAGAATAAGCTGTTCCAATTTCACCACTAACCGCCGTCTCCGATTTCAAATCTGGATTTGGAATTGTTAAATTCCCTTTTTTTTCAAATATTTTTCCGAAATCATCAATATTAGGTGATTTATATGCTGATGAAATGCTACTGTAAAACTTGTGCCTTTTGCAATGATAAACATACCCTACAGATCCTGTTAACGAATGATTAAACAAAACCACATCTGATAGATTCAATAAATTAACAACCTGGTTCGTATCAAATGATGCATTAATTTCAGAAACCGAGTATCTAATTCCTGCTTTGATTAAGTGGTTTGTCCAACGTTTTTGAATTGCACTATAAGCTGCAGCTGCTTGATAATTTGAGCCTCCTCCAGGATATCTAGTCTCCATAAATCCAATTTCTTTCGTAGCTATGTTTTCAGTAAAAGCAGTTGATGTCACATCATTCCATAACAATTCTACGCCGTAATTTAATTTCACTGTTTGGGAAGAGTCCAGAAATTTAATGAAATCTGAATTAAACGAATAAACAAGAACATCCTCATTCTGATTCTCTCTAATTGTTGATTTAAAATCTCTACTAATTCGATCCTCTTCAATTTTTTGAAAAGCAAAAATTGTTGTATTAAAATCAAAAAGTTTTTTAGGTTTATCAATATCAGCAGATAATGCAATTAACGTTCTGTTTTGCGGGCCATAATCCCACTCGCTATATCGCAAAACACCTTCTTTATACTCGTTTAATTTATCAAATCTAGGAATATTACTAGACGTGGATTGTTGTATATTAAGCTTGAATTGATAACCTTTTTTAGGTCGATATAAAACCTTAGTTAAAATATCCAGTTGCTCGTATCCACTGTTTTTATGTACGTTTTGATCACGATTGGAAACCATCGAATCAACACCATTAATTTGTGTTACATAAAAAGGAATTTTACCAAAATCAGCATATCCATGTGTCCTATTTTCACCCATTTTCAGGTCGCTAAATTCGCTCCTTGTTATACTTCCAATAAACCCCCATTTTTTATTGGCATAATTCACATGGACATTAGCAACTTTACCGGTAGCAACAGAATGGTACCTTAAAAAACCACCAAGTGTATTCACCGAGTTTGAATCTATTTGCAACTTAGGATCCTTCGTTTTAAAATGAATTACACCTCCGAGGGCATCACTTCCGTAAATCAAAGAATTTGGTCCAAAAATAACTTCAGTTCCCGCTAACATTGCAGGATCTATAGAGATAGAATTTTGGAGGTGCCCACCGCGATAAATCGAATTATTCATTCGTACACCATCAACAACTAATAAAACTCTGCTTGCCTCAAAACCTCGCATTATTGGACTCCCTCCTCCAAACTGACTCTTTTGGATAAGTACTTGCCCAGTATTTTCAAGCATATCAGCAGCTGTTGTGGCACCTTGTTGTTCAATTTTATGTTGTGAAATAGAGGTGGATTGTGTTATTAACTCATATTTACTTTCACGAGTTCTTGAATTTACAGGAATTTCAACTTCTTCAAGTTTAGTGTTAGAGGCTGGAAATAGATAAAATATTGATTGATTTAGAATATCTCGTTTTGAAGCGATTAATGTTTCAAACTGAACATGTTGAATTTGCAGAATTTGATCTTCTTCAAAAATTGAAATATCCACCATCCCTTTGTCATCAGTGAAAACTGCTTCGTCATCTAATAAATCAGAAATACTTGCATTCTCTATAGGTATAGAATCCTGAGAAAACAGCTGAATTTTTTGCGCTTGAACAGCACAACTTAACAATACAAAAAAAACGATTAAATTCCTCATTAGTTAAACACTTCTTCTAAAATACTCAAAGATCTCGGTTCTTTAAAACTTGGGATATGCAAAGTATAATAATTGATGATTGCACCCAATAATATTCTACGTAATTTCCCGTGTAATTTTATCGAGTCTAAGTCTTGCCAAGTTGTTCTTAAAAACAATGCTATGGTTTGTGTTTCCTCAAAACTTAAATAATGAGGATGATTCGGACGGCCTTTAAGAAACAAACCTTCCTTTAGATCTAAATTAGTAAATGCTTGATCATGAAAATGAGGGTAAAAACCCAGCCATTTTGTCAACCTCAATAAAAACGCGATGTGAAAATTTGAAATCCCATCTTCCAATTCATCAAACAATAAAATTGCATTTTCTAAAAATTCATATAAATTACCATCTGTTTCCTCCGGAACAACCTTACTCAATATATCTGCTATGAATAAGGCTATAGTGTTTTTAAAAATATTACCTTGAATACCAAATAAAGGTGTTGTTATTTTAGCTTCTTTAAGGGTTAATAGTGTTGATCTTTTATTGCTTGTAAATACAATTTCACATAAACTTAAAGGTTGTAAAACTGCATTTTTTGCAGCACTTTTTTTTGTGTTTGGAGAAAGATACAATGATAAAATACCATTGTTTTGAGTATACACCTTAACAACGTTTGCATTTTCTTTAATGGAAATAGAGCCGAATACAATCGCCTTGTCGGAGTCCTGCATTAATTAATAAATAATATCTTGGTTACTTCTGTTTCCGAACCATCATCATTTGAAGAAAAAACGATGTATACACCTGTTTGAACTCGCTTACCACTTAATGTTTTCCCATCCCAAGTAGCAGTTCCGCCTTCAGCTATAGTTTCAAAAACTAAATTACCTGTTGTATCTGTAATTTTTACTTCCGAATTACCTACTAAGCCTCTTATTCCAATAATCCCAGAATAACTAGATCTTACTGGGTTTGGAAAAGCGTAAACTGGTCCGTTGTAACTTTCACTGTCAGTAGCATCACTTGCAAAAGAAACCAGTCCTTTTTCTGTTGCAAAAAACACCTCTCCTGTGCTTCCAAAAACTTCTATATCAATAATGTTATTTCCTAGAATCGGACTATTATCTATTGTAAAGTGATGAATTGTTTCCTGTCCGTCCTCACTAATTAAGTAAGCACCACCACTAAAAGTCCCCACCCATTTCCGGTTGCCACCATCTTTTACAATTGTTCTAATCGCTTCCGTTTCTAATAAATATTGGAAACTTTCATCTTGTTCAATTATAATTCGTTCTGCTTTTACCGTACCATCAAATACATTATTTATTGATTGTATTACAGCCAATCCTTTTTCTGTTCCAATCCATACCTTATCATTGTCATCAATCACTAAAGAATGTACTTGATTTGAAGGTAAATCTCCAGCAGTACTCCCTTCCTGAATTCTAATAACTCTGTCATCACTTTCATCTGTTAAAGTTCCGTTGTCATCAAAAACAATAATTCCATTGTACCGCGTAGCAATCCATTTATAACCGTTTTTATCAATGTAAAGTTGATTTAAGTAATGTCCTGAAGCAACTTCATTTAATAATGTGAATTTATACCAATCGGTACCATTATACGCAAGTAATGGTTCCGCTATCGAGTTTGAACTTTTCGGCGTATTTACGATCCAAGCTAAGCCATTATCGTCAAAAGCTAAGCCTCCAACTCCTTGCCAATTAAAAGCAGCAATGGATTTAATTGGACTATTATATTTAGAATAATGACTGAATACCCCGTCTTTAATTTCTCCTAGTCCTCTTCCCCAACTTCCAAAAAAAACATGATCTGGATTATTTGGGTCAACAGCAATTGTTGTAATATCATAAACAGAATCTATTCCGTTCTTATTATAATTTATCCACTTTTCATTCTTAAACTGATACACCCCGTTTTTATTCCAAAAGTTATTTAAGTTATATTTTAAAGCTCCAGTAGCAACCCACATAGCTCCTTCAGAGTAACTTAAATCCCAACAATTTTCACTTCCTGGCCCTTCGGGAGTTATTACCTCATACACCTCTGGTGCTGAATTAATAACCAACCCATGTCTTTCATCTGCAATGTAAATGATGCCATCTTTAAAATCAAAAGCTCTTGGTCTAACACCCGCATAAGAAGGACCATATGTACTAATTTGCTTTGATGAACTTAAATCTTCTTGCACGAGTAATCCACCGTAAGTTGAAGCTATGATTAACTGCTCATCTAAAAACTCTAATTCTTTTAGGTCCCAACCACTATATTTAGGAATTGTAGGAATATCGATGGTTCCGTTTTTGTATCTGTATATTGTATCACCATTATAAGCAGCTGTGCTAGCACCTATATAAATTTCATTATCTGTTACAGCCAATTTAACCAACGAAACAGCTGATGAAATTCCTGCCATTTTATTCCAAACTTGGAAATCAGAAAGGTTTACTCCGCTAAAAGAAGCATAATACAATCCATCTTTTGATGCTGCATAAATAGTATCCTTAAAAACTACAAAATCAGCAACATTTACATAAGACCCGTTATCTCCAATTGTATATGTTTCCTTTATTTCACGTCTTAAAATATCTAAAACAACAATTCCAAACCCTGTCGATAAATATGCATATTCATCGTAAATACTAACATTGTTAATTGCTTTATTTCCTTGAATAAAACTTCTCGAAATATCTGGAATATTAATCACTATATTATCAACAATCAAATCTATATTACCGGTTTCATAACCTATAATTACAGTTTTAAATTGTTCACTATATTTAATAACAGTAGCTCCTAAATCTGATAATTCATTAACTTTAGAAAGTTGCTCAATTGATTCATCCTCTATATCGTAAACAAAAACTGAAGGATAAGCAGCCACATAAACTTTATTGCCAGCCTTAGCAACAGAAGAACCTTTATGCAACGGTAAATGAGAACGCCATTCGCCTAAACTTTGACTAAAACTCACTTGAGTAATTAGTAATAAAGTGAATAAATAAAGGAATCTTTTCATAAAAATAATATCCTAAGAAGAACTAAAAATACACACTAATATTGTAGAAAATAAGAAAGAAGGGCAATAAATCTCTATCTCTTTTCTAAACAGCGCGTTTTCAATCAAAAAATATAACCATTATTTACTTTCTCTGTATTATCTTTGATGCAATTGGCTCTGTAGTTCAACTGGATAGAATATCAGATTTCGGCTCTGACGGTTGAAGGTTCGAATCCTTCCAGGGTCACAACATAATTAAAGCTTGCTGTTAGTTCAGTGAGCTTTTTTTGGTTTAGATAGGACGTTGGGTCAGAGGTTGGGACTGTTCTTATTATTTATTAATTACTATTATTTCTCTAAATCTTACCCCTCTTTGATCTTGAAGTAATAGAATATAAGAACCATTTGACAAAAATGAAACATCTATTAGTTTTGTGCTAGATCCATCCAAAATAAAATTAGAATCTTTATAAACTATGCTTCCTGTAATATTAGCAATAATGAGAACGCCAGTTATGTTTTCACCATCAGTATTTCGGATTTTAAAATAACCTTTATTTGGATTTGGAAAGATCGAATTTATTATTGAAATATTGGTTTTTAAACTAGTAATCTCATCAACAACACTAATAATATTTTCCTTGCTTTTAATATTAGAGCCATTAGAATTTGAAGTTGTTAATTGAACACTAAAAGTACCCTCTTGCTCATAAAATACGATCGGGTTTTGTTCACTACTTTTGTTAGGAATCCCTC
>MDTF01010280.1_pt1 | contig 24714 bp, 21 predicted proteins | sample 811191 | NCBI WGS metagenome assembly MDTF01 (sample SAMN05326649, study PRJNA326480) | marine metagenome | isolation source: seawater | place: Southern Ocean | collected 2011
ATGTTCAAAATAATTTTTTAAAAAAAATCTATAATGAATAAAGATAATAGATAATAGACCAAAAAAAATTAATCTAAATATCTCAGAAATTTCAATAGTCTGATTGTTTATAAACTTTGTTAAAAAAAAATGTAGAACAATAAAGAGGATTGCCCATATTATATATTTTTGATTTTCAAAAACTTTATTGATTGAAAAAAAATTTTTCTCCTTATATAATTTTAAAAATATAGGGAATATTAATAATAAAATTAAATATTTTAATAAAAAATTAGGTGCATGAATATTTAAAAATTCATCAATTTTAAAATAAGTAGTTGTACTTAAAAAGTTTTTTTTGATAAAAGGCGAGAGATTGAAGCTCCATAAAAAAAAAAATGTGGTAAATAAAAAAATATTTATATAGTGAGTTGGATTATTTTTTAATTTCATAAATAATTATTAGACAATAAAACAATCAAAGATTAAATTGTATTTAGTGTATTTGAAGGAATAACACAAGGTGGTTTAAGATATTTACTTGATAGCAGTATCGTACTCGTAATCATTTATTTTTTTAATATAGAAAAATTCAAGTAAACAAAATAAAAAACCTCCATTAAAATAGCCAGCTCCTCTAACGCATAAGGTAAGAAATAAAACTATAATGAAGAGATTATATGGACTAATTTTTTTTAAATTAAATATATACCTAATAAAAAAATATAAAATAAACACCGAAAAAATACCAAATTCAGTTAAAATTTTAAAAAAATTCGACAAACCATCATTTAAATTAAGAATTCTTACATAAATAAAAACATCTTTGTATTCCTCTTTATTTAATAGATTACTAGTTGCATTATCCATCCCATCAAAGCCCCATCCTAGTGGATGATTTTGAAACGTATCAAGAGCTATTATTGCAGATCTTTCATAAATCAAAGTAGTTAAATTTTTTGCAAGTGATGGATTATCGTCATGATTTTTATCAATTTTTTTTGATAATATTTTTGTTAAACTAACATCAGTTACTTTTTTGGTACAATTGCTATCTGTTAAAAAAATTGAAGCATTTAATATTAAAAATAAAAACGCTAATATCCAAAATTTAATTGGAAGCTTTCTGTGAAAGAAAATGACCATAACAACAAATGAAACGAAGTAACAAATAAAGAAAGTTGTAGAGTAATTAAGACTTACAGCTACAATTGATAACAATATTAAGAAGATGTAAATAAATTTAATTTTTTTTGATGTAGTTATTATCATAAATGTAGAAATCAAAACTGCAATCATCATCATAGCCATGTGTGAATTTTCTAAAAAAATTGTAGATGCTATAAAAATGTCAAACTTATTTTCAATAAAATAAAATAAAAAAAATTTATTATTACATTGACCAACATTAAATTTATATTCCGAAGGGTAATAAGCAGAAAAAACAAATAATATCAAAAAAATAAATATAATGTCTGAAAAGTTTTTTTTAAAAAAAAATCTGTAGTGACAAAAAATAAGAGATAATAAAATAAATAAAATTATTTTTATTATCTCTTGGATTTCGATTATTTGCTTATTTAAAATTTTTAATGAAAAAAAATGTAGTATCAAAAATATAGCTAGTATTAATATATATTTTTGATCATTAAATATCTTGCCAAAAGAGATAAATCTTATTTCTTTAACTAATTTGAAAAATATAGGGAGTAAAAGTATTAAAATAAGATATTTTAGTGTAATTTTGTATTGAGCCAATAAATCATAAAGTATTGGATTACTTTTTATGAAGTTAAATTTTAATAAAGATACAATATCTACTCCCCATAAAAAAAAGAAAGAAATAAATATAAAAATATTAATGTATGTAAGATTAATTTTTAATTTCATTAGAAGATACGAATAAATAAATACCAATTGTTAAGAATAAATTAGAACAGATCCAATTATTAAAAAAGCTACCTGTAGTAGCTAGTGGCCAAATGCTAACTATTAATCCAGCTAATATGCATACATAACTTTTATTAATCATCTTTTTTTTATTAATTAAAAAAATTACCTGCTTAAAATAATTGAATAATAATTTCAATAAAATTATCAAAACAAATAAGAATCCAACTAATCCTGTTTCTGCTAATAGTTGTAAATAGTAATTGTGAGGATGGGTATTGCAAAAAACTAAGTTAGGAATATCAATTTTTAATTCCATTAACTTTTCATTAACAGTGTTCTTACAATTAACCCTGAATGTTTTCACTCCTCCACCAAATAAAATATTTTTTTGAAAAATATCTATTGCTGAAGTAAATAAGCCAATATGATCAGGCATAAAAGTGCTTGACGTGGAAGTTTTTTGAAATGTATGTGTTAACATTTGGTCAAAATATCTGCTCTTAAGTGTTTTGTTTGACATTATTAAACTACTAAAAAAAATAATGGTTAATATTATAATAATGAAAAATTTTTTTAGATCCGCAATAAATGGTAGAATTAAAATCATGTAAAAAGTTGCTAATAAAAATGCAGATCTTTCACCAGATAAAAATATTAAAATATAGGATAAGACCACTAGTGAAATAGTATAATTCCTATGAATAATTTTTTTGTTCAAAAATATAAATGTTATTAAAATTGGTAATATTTTGGAAATGTATGAACCTAAAATTAATTCATCAAAAAAAAGACCTCCCAATCTGTCTGGTCTAATATTGCTATATCCAAAAGTATTCTTTCCAGTAAAAAATTGAAAGTACCCATCAAATAATAAAATAATTAAAGTAAATATTAGAGCTAAATAAAAAAATTTAATAAAATTTTCATTATTTTTAAAAATATAAATTACAGCAATAGAGAATATACCAAATCTAATATAAGTTGCCGAGGATTTTAAAGATAGAAAAATACTATCTGAAAAGATTGACCCTAGTACTATAAAAATAAAAAAAATTATAAATAATTTAAAAAAAGTAATTTTTGATATTATAAATACTTTATTTTTATCTTTGCTATATAGAGTCAAAAATATTAAGCCTATTAGTGTTATGAATAGATCAGGTAAAAATGGTCCAGATATTAATGCGGCTGGTAATAAAATTAACAGTAAGGATGAAATAAATAATAAACTATGATATAGATTTTTTCTTTTAATCGTCATTAATAATTTTTAAATGTTTATTCAAATAATATCTCTAATTTTACTCTCATTATCTTTAATTTTTTTTCAAAGCAAATACTTTATTTTAATTGATAGACCACAGGAGCAAAAACACAAATTAGATTATCATAAAAATATTCCTTTAAGTGGTGGTATTTATTTTTTTTTAGCTTTTGCTGCAAACACCCTAATGACAAGTTATAATCAACAAAATCTTATAGTTATGATATTTCTTTTATTGTTCTTAACTCTAGGCATTTATTCAGATCTAAAAAGTGACTTTAGCCCTAAAGTCAGATTATTTTATCAAGCAATTTTAGTATTGACACTCATAATGTTAATAGATTTGAATATAGATAAAACGAATATATTTTTTATAGATTATTTAATTCATAATCATATATTTAATCTATTATTTACTTTTTCATGCATACTGGTGCTTTTAAACGGATCAAATTTTTGTGATGGAATAAATTGTAATGTTTCTGGATATTATCTCATAGTAATATTAGCGATCTTCTTTAGTGGACTGGCTATACCAGATATCGTTTTTCAAATTGAAAATATTATAATTATTTTTTCAATTTTTTTTATATTCAATTTTCTTGGAAAATATTTTTTAGGAGACAATGGAGTTTATGTAATTAGTATTTTTGTTTCAATTTATGTAATTCAATTCATAAACTTCAATAATCAAGCATCATCATTGTTAGCTTTAAATTTATTATGGTATCCTGCTTTTGAAAATTTATTCACAATAATAAGAAGAATAGTTTTAAAAAGTAAAATTCAAACAGCTGATAGAGAGCACTTACATATTTTGCTCTTTGAAAAAATTTCAGAAGGAATTAGTATTAAAATTTCTAATTCGATGTCAGGCATAATTTTAAATTTGTTTATGGCTATAGGAATTTTTACAAGTATTAAATATTATAACCAAAATAAAATTTTAATATTAATATTATCTCTTAATATTTTAACTTATGTTATTTCTTATATCTTATTGAGAAAATCTAATTTTAATTTAGATAAAATCATAATAAATGAGACAGACAATAATATAGACAGTAAAAATAAATAACTATCTTTTGGTGCATATCCAAAATGAATAAACCGTGTTGCAATCATATTAGATATAAAACACGCATATATTAAATTATTATGAGTAAATTTTTTAACAAATTTTTCCAATAGATTGGATATTAAAAATATTAATAATAGTGAAATCAATAAAAAATATAAATTACCTGAATAATATAAAAATGATATAATTCCTGGAAGTGTATTCCCCTTTAAGGCTTCTGATTTTGTTCGTACATTGAGTTTTGCCCATGATAAACCAAAGGTTCTTTCATAAAAAGTATTGTTCACAATTGTTTTATGTTCCTTCAGTGCATTATATAACAAATCGAAACTAGCCTTTCCTGAATAATGAACTTGTATTAAGGATTCTATTCCTATCCAACGATTAATCAAAATAAACTTAAATAAATCTCCAGAATAAATTTTGTGTGGTTCATTTTTTCTTTTATCTTTAATTTCTTCTTTAGTTAATACTTTGGAAGGTGTGGAGGTTATATCCTTGGTTGGTACTTCGAAATTATAATTTTCTATCTTGCTTGAATAAACTGAGTCTTTAACTAAACTTTTATTGCTAACTGTCTCTTTCCATTCATATTTAACTACAGCTAATTTTTCTAATCTTAAGTAGTTTACTGAGTATATAGAAACACCAGTTAAAAAAATAATAATCACAAAGAAAATATAAAAAAGTTTATTATAATTTTTCTTTAGTTGTAAAGATTTTTGATATGTTGGTAGAATTAAAGAAGTTGCGTTGATAACAAAAGATCTACTCAACATTGATGAATATGATAAGAAAATTTCTAAAAGTGGAATCATTATTGTTATAAAATTTATTCTTTTAAAGTTTAAGATCTCAACATGTATTAAAAAGCATGAAAAAGTTGTAAAACCAAATAATAAAAGCCATTTGACAAAACTTTTTATGAAAAAATTCATTTCTGAAAGGTTAATAAAGCCCCTCTGATAAATCCCTAAATTAATATTTATAGAACTTACTAAAATAAAGAAAATAGAAAAAATTGAAATTGTTAAAACCTTATTATTTAAATAAAAATTTTCTAAGAATGATTTATCTTTTATTTTTGGTAAACCTATCTTTTTAGAATTAATAATTTTTTTACTTATGAAGGAAGATAAAATGCAAACAAATGCTATCATGGTTCCAATATTAAGAACTTCATCTATATTATTTTTTTTCAATTGCCCAGAATCAAAAACAATTCCATCTAATAACATTAAACTAAAGACATACTTAAACCAAAAACCTAAGAATAAATAAGATCCAAAAAAAATTTCAAAATAACTAGCCTCACCATCAGTCAAATAATAAAGCATTGATATAAATGATAAGCAGTAAATCAAATAAGTAATGGCTGATCCCTCATAAAATTTTAATGAATATAATGACGTGATAAGAAACAACACAAAAAAGATAGCTCTAAGTATTTTATATATTTGAAAAATCATTATTTAATTTTACGGTAATAAAATAAAGCCAAGAATGAAGATATTGGATAAGAATAAATAAGCAAATCTGATCCACCAGTGTAAAATAGAATTATAATTATTGGAGAAATCGAAATACCATAAAAAATATCCTTTATAAATATTTTATTTTGAAATTTTTTACTGAAAGACAAAAATTCATGTCTATTAGATAAAGCTCTCAACATAAATGGTGTACCCAACAAAGAGGTCAAGGTTATGTTGAAAAAATTATGAAATTCATACTCTTTAAGATATATTTGATTTAATATGGTTAATGTCACAATGAAGAAAATATATAAAACAAATAATATATTAGAAATTTTATAAATTAAATTCTTGATATTTTCATTAATAGTTACAATTTGACCAACAATGTTATTGAATAAAGTTCCTGGGAAGGAGGCTATTGCAAAAGATGCAAAAAATAATCCAGCTGCTGTCTTTCCTAAAAGTGCCACTAAAGACACCCTCCAGATTATTACACCAATAATATTAAAGAAACTTGAAGCAACAGATAAATACTCTTCAAATTGATTCCTAAAATATCTAACAAAATTTTTTAAGTTAAAATTTAAAATATTAATATGATATATGAAAAATAAAGCATGAAATAACAAATAAAACTTAAGGATGTCTAATAGCTGTCCAGTATTAAATATAAAGCTAACCATAACTAACAAATAAAAAAGAACACTTATTATTAGAAATAATTTAATGACTAAAGATGATTTATTTCTTTCATGTATGGCAAGATTTATTTCATTAATCCAAGAAAAATAAACAATAAAGCTTAATATAGATAAGGTTGTAAAATTTTCAGTATAGGAAAAAAAATATTGATATGATGTTAAAGCACCTATAATTAGAATACCTAAATAAAACCTTGTATTAACAACCTGATCATAAAATCTTCTATCATAATTATAAAGTAATAATGATCTGGCATTGGCAGAAAAAACTTGAGTTAAAAGTAAAACAATTCCAGGGAAAACACCAATTTCTGCCGCAAAAGATGAATTTCCAAAAATAACAGAAAGAACCATTAAAAAAGGAACTAATACAGAATTAAGTAGATTTGCAAATAAAACTGAAAAATTACTAAATCTATTGACTATACTATGTTGAGTAGTAATTTTTTTTAAGAAATTTTTATAAACATCTTTTTCATTAGATGAGGTGTATTTTTTTTGAAATAAGTCTTTCATAATATTCCTTAGTTCTTTCTTTTCTTGAACATCTTGATTCATTATAAGTCTAATTTTTTTTACTAAACTTATATTGTTGATATCAGAGCCAATTAAATATGTCTTAAGCCATGGTGGGAAAAATATTTTTTTATTTGTCAGGCTTTGTGTTCCCACACTAAATGCTTCTAGTACAGATAAACTTAATATTTCAGATTTAGAAAGTAAAACATTGCACCAGGATTCAGATATAATTTTAAATTTTTTCTTAATATCAAACTCTGGTTTAATAAATTTTATAGATTTTCTATAATCAGAATTAGAAACTAATTCTACCAATTCATTTCTATATTTTTCATCATCTTCAATTCCATAAATATGGAAAGACCATTCTTTTTGTGGCTTAGCAGAAATAAAGGCTATAATAAATTCTTTTAAGTTTTTATGTCGATTAAATCTTCCAAAATAAACGAACCTTTTATTAATTATTTTAGAGCTTATTTTTTGGATAGCTAATGGGTTTTTTACAATTGATGTTTTGGCATTTGGAAAATACTTATTTATAGACTGCTTCTCTTCCTGAGTCACCGCAATGAACGATGATTTTGATAAAAAAAATCTATAAAAAATAAAAAGTGTAAATAGTTTAATTGCATAACTAAGATATGATTTACTTTTTAGTGCTTCTTTTAAAAGCATTCCATGTGGCTGAACAAGGATAGGGATATTAAGAAAAGTACAATGTAACATAAAAAAAAAGTGGATTGGTCTCCATATTCCATGAATATGAACTATTTCTGGTTTTTTATCCTTTAAAATTTTATTAACTTCAGAGCTAAAAAATAAATTACTAAATAAACTTTTGACAACTCCAACATTTTTTAATTTATCTTGGTTGTTTGCAACTACTATTTTTGATTGAGTAGATAAATACTTGTATGAAGAAATAATTCTAACAACACTTACAATACTAATATTTTTTTTAGAAATTTCATCTAAGACTTGTAATACTCTCATAAATTATCTGGTAATAACCCAATTTTCTAAAACCAAGCAATCCATAGATGTTCTTTTGAAACAATTAAAAGCATGGTCTGGATTAAGAACAATCGGTTCATTTTCATTAAACGATGTATTAAGTATTATTGGCACTCCTGTAAGCTTGTTAAATTCACTTATCAAATTATAAAAGTGAAAATTGTCTTTTTCACTTACGGTTTGTACACGACAAGTGTTGTCAACATGCACAACGGATGGAACGGTTTCTTTGGCAAGTTTTTTTGCATTAACTACATTCATCATATAAGGCGATGGATAATCTATTTCAAAGTAGTTACTAGAAAACTCCTCTAGAATAGCTGGTGCAAAAGGCCTGAAACTCTCACGTAATTTTATCTTAGCATTCAAGATATCTTTAATTTTTGGATTTCTAGGATCTGCTAGAATTGACCTATTACCTAAGGCTCTTGGGCCCCATTCACATCTTCCTTTAAACCAGCCAATAATTTGGTTCTTAGATATTCTGCTAGCAACTTCTTTGTAAAGATCTTCATTATTCATTTTTTTAAAAGAATAATCTTTTATTAATTCATTACTATTTATCAAATTTTCTTCAATATATTCATTTGTGTAAGAACTGCCTAAATAACATTTGTTTGGATCAATTTGACGATTTTTATCTTTATTTTTATCAATTTTATTATTGTTCAAGAAATGTAAAGCAGAACCCATTGCACCTCCAGCATCTCCTGCATTTGGCTGAATAAAAACATTTTTAAAAGGAGTCCTCTCTTTAATTAAACCATTAAATTTAGAGTTTAGAGCACAGCCACCAGCTAAACATAAATTTTCAATTTTGGTTTTTTCATACATGTTATTTAAAATAGAAAAAACAATATTTTCAAAACAAACCTGAAGAGAGCTTGCTATATCAAAATGATGTTTTTCAATTTTATCTTTTGCATTTCTTTCTTCACCTAGAAGTTCTTTCATCTTTTTTGTATAAAGATCTGAAAATTTAGGAATTCCATCAGAAAAACTATAAGAGAATTCAGAGTCAGAATGATGCGAAAAATAATCTAAATTAAGTAAAAATAAATTTTTTTCATCGTATTTAATCAACTCTTCAAATTTTTTTAAATACGTTGGTTCTCCATATGAGGCCAAACCCATAACTTTATATTCATCACCATAATTTTTAAATCCTAAGAATTGAGTAATTGATTGGTATAAAATTCCCAGTGAGTGTGGGAAATAAACTTTTTTTATTCCCTCAATTTTATCATCATTACATAAAAATGTTTCTGAACTACAAAAATCACCAAAACCATCAATTGTTAAACCAACTGCTTTTTCAAATTTAGAATTGTAATAAGATGAAGCAATATGACTCATATGATGCTCAACATTAATTATTTCTCCACTAAAATTATTTTTATTTAAATATTTTTGTAAATCACTTATGTGAAATAATTTATTTTTAAATTTAAGTATCTTCTTTAGTGTTGCAGTTGAAATTATATTTTTAATACTATAAAAAATTTTTTGTTTTAAGTTTGAAGATGGTGAATAGTTAACAGTTATAAAATCTATATCTTTTATTGTAATTTTGGCTAATGATAAACAAAACTCAATAGAATAAATTGGAAAACCAGCGTAATGTTTTTTTCTAACAAATCTCTCCTCTTCAATTGCAGCAATAACTCTTCCATTTACAATTAAGCAAGCTGAAGTGTCTGCATGATTTATGTTAAGTCCTAGAATTATCATTAGTATTAATTAATTTTTTTTATTTTACAAATAACTAAAAAGTTTGAAACAAAACCTAAAAAACTAATATTATATATTTTATAATCAATTTTTTTAGAAAAAGTATTTAAAATTTCTATAAGCTCACTTTTACTCAATAAATTTAAATTCTTTTCGTCTGCAAAATATTTCATATTAAAAAATAGAAGTATTCTTCTAAAAATTTTCTTTGGTAACCAGTGTATTAATGGTAATTTAGTATGAAGTTCAATAGGATAAAATCGATTTGGAGTGCTAATGACTACATATTGATTAGATAAAGAAATCATATTTTTAATTTTAGAAACTTGATTTTGGAAATTACCCACATGCTCAATTGTTGCACTCGAGATAACTAAATCACATTTAAAATCTTGAATATTTTTTTGTGAGAAATTAGAAGTAATAGATTTCTTCAAACATTTCATAAATCTTTTATTGGTAATTTTTTGATTAGATATTGATTTATGAATAGGTATTTTATTTAACATCTTGCAAAAAATATTAGAACTTTTTGCACTGGAATCCTCGGTAGTTCCAATATCCAATAAATGCCTAATATTTAAAACTTTAATTTTTTTATAAATCAAATTAATCATTTCAATTCTTTTTTGATTTATGATTTTATCAAAAAAGTTAGTTTCAAATTGAATATATAATTTTTTTTTCATTTTTTTATTTTGCAGTTTTTTAATTTTTCTAAATCAATTTCATAAATATAGCCATCATAAGGTGGAGTACTATTCCTGTTAAATGGATTTCTAGTAGTTCTTTGTTGAACGTTTTTACCAACTTTTAGCAATTTGCCCCTGCAATTTCTAAAAGTATCTGTAACTAAATCGTGATCAAAAGCATTATACAATAAATGTGTAGGTTTTTTCTTGATTATTAAATCTGTAAAATGATCTAGTTCTTCTTGATTTCTGACATAAAGTCTAAATTCATAACTTATAAATGGGTTCTCAGAAAATAAAAATGATCTATGGCTCGTTAATATTGTTGAATTCTTTGGTAAATTTTTATTAGCCCATTCATATAGCTGATAACCCTCTGAATATTTTCTTAAAATGTTCTTGTGACTTTCAATAGAAAAAATCCCAGGTAAAAAGTTCTTAATAGTAAAAATTATTGCAATAAAAATTATTATTGAATTAATTATTAACAATTTTTTGAAAACTTTTAGTAATAAATTATTTTTTGAATGTAAATAATAAATAGATCCTACAATTAACCATAAAAAAGGTTCTATAAAAAACCTGCCTGTCGGTTGACCAAAAGGAATGGCTAGAGCAAAAAATATCAAAACTGCAAAAATAATTTTTTTCATTGGTTTAAATTTAAAATTAACTAAAAAAATTAAAACAGTAAAACCAACTATTTCTGTAACTCGCCCAAGTGCTAGTTGACCATACCAGTATTGTTTATAATATTCATGTAAGGGTACAAATAACCAGTAAGGAAAAAACCTTGGATTTCCAGTTCCATGCTTTAAAGATTCAACAAAAGCTCCAGAAATATAATCATCTGTTGCAGGCTGAAAAAAATTTTTTATTATATCTTTGCTAAGATAATTATAATCAAAATATTCACGTGGAAACACTATTATAACAAATAGAGTTAAAGTTATGAATAAGCTTTTTATTAATAACTTTTTTTTAATCATTTCATAAAATGCTAATAATAAAATAATTCCAGTTGATAAAAAAAATGAAAATTTAAATTGCGTAGAGCACAGACTCAAAAAACATATTATGAAAAAAATTGTGATAGATTTTTTGGTATCTTTTTCAAAAGGTAAAATGAAAAATGTGATTAAAAAAGCTATAAAATTTGTTCCAATAGGAAATAATTGAGGTTTGGCGGTAAAAGTTAAGAATAAAAAGCTTGGTATACAAAGAATTGATAGGCAAATTAAAATTTTACTATCTAAATTAAAATGGGATTTTATTTGTTTTAAGTCAATTATAGCAATCATAACTGCAAAAAGTGATGCGAATTGTAAAATTGAAGATAGCTTGTAAGCATTAATTGATAAACCAAGTATTATTAAAGCCTCACCTGCTCCAGACAATTGACTTGTAAACCATTCTTTTTGAATAAAAAACTTTCCATTCATCAATGAAAGATATGGAAGAGTTAGGTGATAATCTAATGAATCAGGATCGGTAACTGGCAATAAAGATATTAAAAAGTATCCAAAAATAATTAAAAATAATAGTAATTTTGTTTTAGTATTTATTAACCTAAACTTTTCTAGAATACCTTTAAAATTATAAGGTTTATAAAGACCAATTAAAATTAATAAAATTACTATTATTTTTAAAAAAAATTCATTTACTCCATAAAATAAAAAAAAATTATAAAATAAGATTGAAATAAGATTTATTATTAGGAAAAATAAAATTACCTTTCCTTGAACAGCATAATTTTCTAAAAAAACAAAATATTTATTTTTAGAGATAATTTTTGATAAATTATAAAAACCATTTAGAATTAGCAATGAAAATAATATTGATAATAGTGGATGGGTATTTAAATACATTATTTTATAAGAAAATTTAATATCTGTTTTGGTATTATTTCAATAATGAAATAAATCAATTTAAATATTTTACTATCTAAGTAAGCTTCATTTATATCTGGATATTTTGCTAATCTTTGAAATATTAAATATTTAATAAAGATTTTATTTGCAAAATTTTTTTTTTCAAACGAATTTTTTATTGCTTTATCTTTTTTGTATTTATCAATAATATATGAAAATTCTTGATTAATTTCTTTTTTTTTATCATTAGTTTCATTTTTTTTATGTAACCTATAAAATGCTAGATAATCTTCATTGTAATCAAAATTACAAAAAATACTAAGCCGAATAATTAAATCAAAATCTGAAACAATGTGTGTATTTGCATCAAACGAATATTCTAGTTTATCCATTGAGCTTTTTTTAATCATTAGTGTTAACCAAGCTGTCAAAGGCTTCCCCTCAATATAGCTCATAATAATTTCTTTTTGGCAATAGCCACTTGATAAGCGTTTACTGGTTTTTGTAATTTTATGATTTTTTACTATGCTATAATTTGAATAAAGAATATCTAAATTTTTATTTTTTTCAAATTCTTCAATTTGCTTTTGTAATTTAATTTTTGACCAGTAATCATCAACATCTAAAAAACAAACAAATGCCCCTTGACATTTTTCAAATGCTAATTTTCTAATAGATCCTAAATTGACTAATTTTTCTGTTCTAAAGTATCTAATTCTTGTGTCATGATACTGGCTAACAATAGCTTCACTTCTATCTGTAGAACAATTATCAAAAAAAATTAATTCCCAATTAGAGTACGTTTGATCAATAATGCTTTCCAATGCATTTTTTAAAAATAATTCACCATTATGACAGGTCATTATAATACTTACTAATTTTGATGGTTTCATATATTTTCTTAGGTACTTATAATATTAATTATTTTTATCATATATAGAGTTAAAACAATAAATTAGTTCATAAACACAATAATTTTTTTTACTTTTGTTATTATTAGGATTAAATATCGTGGTCTCTTATCTTTTTAAATATGAAAAAAACTTTTAATATCAATTTAGTTATTTATTTTTTCTTTTGCGCTTTATTTATAGGTTTTACAACAAATTACGTATCGGAATATGATCTAATAAATACATATGGCCAAAAAGATATTGAGCACTATTATCTTATTGCTAAAGAGGCACCACTACTTCCTCAGAATCAACAAAATATCATGGCTCACGTTTCTTCTCGATTTGCTATTCCCTACATAGCTGGCACTATAAGTAATATTAGTAGTTTAGATTTATTTAATACATACAAAATAATAAATTTTATTTTATTTGTAATATTTTTATATATTTTTTATAAATTTTTAGAGTCTTCAAAATTTTCTTTTCGAGAGAAGATTTTATTTTTTTCTCTAATATTTTTAAATCCCTATATAATTAGATATCATGTGTTTAATCCTATTCAAACACATGACTTATTATTTTTTACTCTTTCGCTGGTTTTTGCTCGTGGACTAATCGAAAATAAATTTATGCCAATTTTATTATCTAGTTTATTAATGATTTTTATCAGGCAATCATCAGTTGCTTTTTTACTTGGTGGCTTGACTTACTTAATATTTGACAAAAATAAAAATTATAAAAATATGATAATTTTTGTATTATTATTTATCATTACTTTCAAATTAGTTTCTATAGTAGGAAATGGAATATCTACTGAAAAATTTGATCTAAGATACGCCTATGGAATTTTAAATTATGACTTTTCTAAAACTAGAGAATTAATTAAATTTCTATTTTTACCATTAATCAGTTTTTTTCCTTTAATAATTTTAATGTTTTCTAAGACTAAAAAAAAAATTAATATACAAATAGCACTTACTTGTTTTGTGATAGCAATACTTATGATTGGCCAACCTATTCTGGCTGGACCTGATTGGACACAAAGAAATGTTATGAGAATTACATCACTTTCATTTGTAATTGCAGTTTTTTTTGTACTTTTAACTTTTAATACTGAAAGATTATTTAGGTCAAAATATTACTTTTACATTTTTTTACTTGGATTGTTTGCCTGGTCTTTACATCCACTTTACTCAATATCAAATATTTTTGGTTTTTTAAGATTCTAGTTACACAAAAGTAAATTCATCAAATTTTACTTTTTTATTTTCAAGATAATCTTTATAAAAAAATAGAGCTTGTATTGCAAAAAATGTTACCCATGAATTTGAGTGTTTTAATATAACTCCATCACTTTTTTTTCCCCAAGAGAAAGAGCCTTTGATCTTAGGATTATTTGTGTTTAAATTTTGGTATTTAAGCATTATCTTTAATAATTTTTTCAACTTATCTTCACTTACTAAGAGTTTTTTTTTATCTTTATTGAATGTTGATAAAAATATTAATCTAATAGTTTGTGCAATTGCATCAATTCTTTCGTGATAAATTGATGTATTAATTAGAAATAACCTGGGAATTCTACCTGACGAATTTTGCTTGGACATAATCCATTTTGTTGCTTTTTCTGATGAATTTAAATATTTTTTATTTTTTAAGTATGCACCTAAAACCCACAAGCCTTCCGCAGAATAGCAATGGGGATGAGCATTAGTTCCACCCTTAAATGGAAAAGATAAAAATCTTCCATTTTTTTTTTGAAACTTTATTGATGAATTGCAAATTTTTTTTGCTGCTTCCAAGTATTTATTTTTTTTAACAATTGAATATAAATTTGCAAGGCCAATTGATATTTTGGTATGATAACTCCCAGAAGTTGTTGACCACTCCTTGTCTGACTCAAAAAATTTGTTTTGTTCTATTTCATACACAGGTTTAACTAAACTATTATTATCAATACAGTAATTAATAATCCAATTTCCACATTTTTCTGCAGACTTAATTAAAAAAGATTTTTTGGTTTCTTTATATAGAGATACCAGTCCGTTAATAATTACACCATTATCAAAGGAATAAATTTGGTCTTTTTTATGAGCATGACTTGAATTTTTATCTATTAAAAAAAGACACCTGAATCCACCATTTTTTTCTTGTGCATTAGATATCAACCATTTTGCTGCTTCTAAGCCTCTATCTAAGTATTTTTTTTCTCCTGTTCTTTTGTAAAGAAAAACCATCATAGTCATAAAATAACCATTTATCTCAGAATATACGAATGAATATTTTTTTTTTTGAGGGTCATACCAAGCATTTACACTTCCACTCAATTGATTTTTTTTATTTTGGCTATTTTGAATGCCAGATTTTTCAAGCCAATTAATTGAATGTTTTAAAGCTTCGTCTATAATTTTTATTTCTTTTTCCAATTTTTCAATGCCCATTCTATATTTAATTTTAAGCCATCATTAATATTTATTTTGTGTTTCCACCCTAAACTCATGCAAAATTTAGCATCACACGTGAGTCTTTGCACCTCTGCTTTTCTTTTTATGATATAGGTTATCTTTGATTTACTTTTAGAAATTTTTTTAATTTCTTTGGCTAAAAAATTTATAGTGTAGTCTTTCCCTGTTCCAAAATTAATCACTTTTTTTAAACATTGTTTTTTTTTTGCAACAAGTAAAAAAGCTTCTACCGCATCAGAAACATAAGTTAAATCCCTTGATTGCTTACCGTCTCCATGAATTGTTATATTTTCATTGTTTATTGCCATTTTTATAAACTTTGGAATAACATCATAAGTATGTCTTGGTCCATATGTATTAAAAGGTCTTATAATTACTATCGGTAGATCATAAGTTTTAATATATGAATAACAATACCTGTCAGCTGCAGCTTTAGAAGCAGCATAAGGTGATGTTGGATTTAATGGATGGTCTTCATTAATTTTTTTTGTTAAAGCTGTTCCATAAACTTCACTTGACGAAGTACATATAATTCTCTCTACTCCTTTAATTTGTCTGGCAGCCTCTAAAATATTCAATGTACCAATAACATTAACCTCATTAACTTCTAGTGGGTGTTCAAATGAATAAGGCACATACGCATTTGCAGCTAAATGAAATATGATTTTTGGATTATCTTTTATTATATGTCTAATAATATCAGTTGAAGATATATCGCAACAAATAATTTTTTTACATCTTTTTATATATGCTGTATCTAAATTTTTAAAATGATAGCTACTTGTGCCATGATTTGATGTCCCTCTGACTATAATAGTTACATTTGCACCAAGGTCGATTAATTTTTCTGCAAGATGTGATCCAACAAAGCCGTCAGCACCAGTTATTAATACTTTTTTATTTTGCCAATAATTTTTCATTTATCTCCATAATAAATAGCCTTTAAATATCGTTCTTAATACTTTTAATCCAAACAAAAATCTACCAAAAGGAACGTTGAATAGTTTAGATATACCATGCTTTCTTTCATATCTATGAACAGGAACTTCTTTAATCTTAAATTTTTTTCTAAAAGACTTTATTAGAAGTTCTGTTTCTATTTCAAATCTGTCACTTTCTAAATATAATTCTTTTAATTTATTGGAAGTAAAACATTTAAATTCTGACTGACTATCAGTAATATTTTTCTTAAAAAGCATATTAATTATAAAAGTTATTGCTTTATTACCAAATGCATTTACTGGCAGTATTGCCTTATTTGAATATCTATTATCTGCCTCTTCTTTATTTAAAAATCTTGAGCCAATCACATAATCGTAACCTTTATTAATTTCTTTTAACAAGGTACTAATTTCTTCTGGATCATCTTGTCCGTCACCACCCATAAAGATCACAAAATCACCTTGAGCTTTTTGAATACCAGATCTCATAGCAAAACCTTTTCCCATATTTTTCTCTAATGAAATTAAAATGCAATTTCTAGTTTTAATCTCTGATACTGTATTATCTGTACTTCCATCATTGACTATAATTATTTCATCTTCTTTGCTTATATTTAGACTTATTTTATCAATTAACTCACCTATATTACCTTCTTCATTATACACAGGGACAATTATGCTTTTTTTCATAATTTAGATTATTTTTTTAAAAAAATTATCGAATACAGACAGAATGTATTTAATATTTTTTTTATCTAATTTATGATTTAAACCAATAAAAAACCCAGAGCTCATTACTAATTTAGAGTTTTCCAGGGTTGTTTTTTTAAATTTAAATTTCTTTAAAAAGGGTTGGTCTGCAATATTCCCAGCAATTATAGGTCTATTAGCAATCCTATTTTTTGACAGAAAGTCTACTAATTTTTTTTTAGAAAATTTTTCATTAGGTTTAATCGTTATTGGAAAAGTAAACCAACTATTTTTGACATTTTTTATATTTCTAGGCAATATCAAATAATCTTCATACTTTTTTAAACCAAAAATTAAATCATTCGCAGCCTTACTTCTAATGGAAATAAAAGAATTTAGTTTATCAATTTGGTTCGAGACCAAAGCTGCAGCCATATCTGTTGGTTTAAAATTAAAACCAATATACGGAAACATAAAAGACTGATCTATATTCTTATTATTTTTAATAAAATTTTTTTTAGTTTTTTTATTTGTGACTTCTCTTAACCATCCATTGGCTCTTAAACTTCTTAATATATCAGCGTAATAGTCATCATCAGTCAAAATCATACCACCCTCAACTGAAGAAATATGATGTGACTGATACATTGATATGGAGGCAAATTTACCAAAAGTACCAGAAAATTTATTCTTAAATTTAGCACCTATTGACTCACAATTATCTTCAATAAGTATTAAACTATATTTTTTGCAAATTTTGAGAATCTTTTCCATATCACATACGTGTCCTAGTGGATGGACAAGCATAATGGCCTTAGTTTTTTTTGTTATAGCTTTTTCTAATAACTCTGCATTAATGTCATAAGTAGATAAATTTACGTCGACTAATACTGGAATCAAATTATTTTGAATTATTGGGCCAACTGTTGTACTCCAAGTTACTGCTGGCGTTAAAACCTCGTCTCCAAAATTTAACTTATCATTTTTTTTAGCATAAACAGAACATAGTAAATAAAGAATAAGAAAATTTGCTGACCCACCAGAATTCAACATTATTGCATTTTTTATCTTTAATAATTTTTGAATTTTTTTTTCAACATTTTCTACTTCTTTGCCAATGGTTGGCCATCCTCTTGTTAAAGTATCAAGACAATTAACGATATCAGTAGCATCATACTGAATGACACTTAATGGTAAGTTATTATTAGATAGCACTCGGCTATTTAAAATTTTAAGTTTTTTTTCGATTTGAGACTTAATAGTATTTTGCATCATTTTTATTTAAAAAGTCCTTTATTATATTGTATGATTTTATGGCTGCATTACCATTACCGTAAGGGTTTTTCCATTTAATATTTCTATTTAAAATTTTCATAGCATGCTTATAAACCATTTTATCTTGAATATTGCTTAAAATATTGCAGCCTATTTTCAATGTTTCAGGTCTCTCAGTACTATTCCTAATTGTTATTAATGGTACTTTTAATATACAGGCCTCTTCTTGAACTCCTCCAGAGTCACTGACTATTAACTTTGAGTTTTTTATCAAATTTAAAAAACTAAAATAATCCATTGGTTCAATTGATTCTATCTTTTTTTTATTATAGGAAATTTTATTTAATATTTTCTTTGTTTTGGGATGTGTTGGAAATATTATTTTATATTTAGTTTTTTGAGAAATTTTACACATAACTTCTAGTATTTTTTTTAAATTATCTGCATTTCTAGTATTTTCTTCTCTGTGAATGGTAAGAACAATATACCTGTCTAAAAGATTTTTTTTTAAACTTAGATGTTTTTGAGTAAGATTCGATTTAATCGCATCCGATACTGTATTGCCTGTTACAAAAATTTTTTTTGATGAGATGCCTTCTTTTAATAAATATTTTTTTGATATTGAAGTTGGGCAAAGTAGTAAATCTGAACTATGGTCAATTAATCTTCGATTAAGCTCTTCAGGCATATCTTTATCAAAACTTCTTAAACCAGCCTCTAAATGTATAAGTTTTATTTTTGATATTTTGCCCGCAACTAATGCTCCTGCCAGTGCAGAGTTGGTATCTCCATAAACAATTATGCCTTTAATCTTTTTAAGTTTTTTTAAATATTTTTCTATGCCAATAATCATTAAAGCTGTTTGACTGCCGTGGTTAGCAGATCCAACATTTAAATTAACTATTTTATTAGCAGGAATTTTTAACTGTTTAATAAATGTGTCACTAAGCCTACTTGAATAGTGTTGACCAGTATGAATAATTTTAAAGGGTACTTTTTTTTTTAAAAAAACTTCAATAATTGGAAATAATTTTATTATTTCTGGTCTAGTTCCTAAAACAATGATTAACATTTTTATAAAATTTAATTAATAGAATTTACTAACTATATTTTAATTTAGTAAATTTAAAGTATTTTTTTATAAAAATTGATTGTTTTAGCTATACCATCATTAAATTTGACTTTTGGCTTCCAATCTAATTTTTTATAAGCTTTTTTAATATTTGGATACAGGCTGTTAATCTCATCAGGTCTCATTTTTATTTTATCAAATGAAGGATTTCCTAATTTTACTAAATCTTTTATTAAATTTATTACTTTTTTAATTTTCTTTGGTTTGCCGGCTCCTATATTTAAAATTTCACCTTGTAAGTTTCTAGCTAATAAAAATTTTATAATAGCGTCTATAGCATCATCTATATATAAAAAATCTCTAAACTGCTTTCCTGAAGAGCAAGGAAAATTAGAATTACCTAAACAACCTTTAATAGTTTGTGGTATAAATCTATTAAAATCCTGCCTTGGTCCATAAACAAGATATAGTCTAATAATATTACCTGGAAAGTTGTCGGTTTTGTTTTTTTTTAATAAATAATTAGTTGCTGAAAGTTTTGCCCTACCATAGGTTGACTTTAAATCTTTAATATTAGTGATAATTTTTTCACTTTGAGGTGATTTATTTTTTCCATACTCTACACAGCTTCCAACTTGTAAAAAGGATTTAATTTTTTTATTCAAAAAGAAATCAATTAAATTTTTACTACCATTATAATGACTTTGATATGTTTTTAAATTTTTAGAATGATTAACATAACCTCCTAGATTTACTATATAATCATAATTAGATTTGATTTTTTGGGGTAAAAGTTTTTTATTTGTTATATCTAAAATTATATATTTTACTTTCGACAAAAACCGAATTTTTTTTGGTCTATTAGTTGAAATGCTCGTTACATCCCACTTTTTTAAAAGACACTTTTTGGCTAAGTGATAACCAAGAAAGCCTGTTCCACCAATTATAAGAATTCTTTTACTCAAATTTATTTATTTTATTAATTATTTTTATTTCATATATTAAGGTAGTGATTTTTTCAATTTTAAATTTGTTTTGATCAAATTAAAATGATTCTTTGAGTTTTGTCTGACAAAGAAACTCCGACAACTTTGGCTAACAAAAGATTTAACCATATTATTAATCAAGATTGTTTAAATCTATTATGCCCTATAATTAACATTTTTTAAATAACTCATGGTCTAAAATCAAATTTATATAAAGTATTTTTTGTACTTTCAATCAGATTATAAATTTATATCTCTAACAAGTTTTTTACTCGCTATACTCATATGCTCAATTAATATTTTGTAATTCATGAAATTTTTTTTACTAAATCTAAGTCTTCCATATCATCTAGGTCTAATGAATTAATTTTTTTCATTATATAAACTCCATGGTTCTTTTTATTGATAAATGTATCATTAAAAATATTTTTTTTTTCAGAAATATAGACTGCTCCATTTATGAAAAAACTTTTTTTATAAAACTGCCTCATACTTTTTTTTGATCTATAAAATACTGAACTTTATCATTTTTTATGTAGATAGAATCATTGGGGTGCTCTAAAGAAGGTGAGACTGAAAATAAACTAGAATATTTTCCTTTCTTAAATTGTTGTACAGAGTTTTTAATATCTGCAAATGTTCTGAATGGGGAGGTTGGTTGCAGAACAACAATATATTTATAATTTTTTTTATTATTAATAAAATTACAAAAATCTCTTATAGTGTCAATGAGCTCGACATTATCACCTGAAAATATCTTTTTTCTTATGTGAGAAGTATCTATATCAAATTTTTTTGCAATATCTTTTATTTTATCATCATCAGTTAAAACATACTTATTACTTTTCTTAATACTTTTAAGTGACTCAAATGTTCTTATGATTAGTTCTTTTTTATTAATTTTTACTAAATTTTTACCTTTAATACCTTTGGATCCTTTTCTAGCAGGCACTAGAAATAAAAAATCATCAAATTTCATTTATAAATTTTTAATATATTCTGTGCAAGTTTCTCATAATCTAACAAATTTTTTTTAAGCAAAACAGGAATTGCTATAGACTCTTTTAAAATTGTTAATGTTGGCTTCATCTTGTTAATTTCTTTTTTATTAAATATGTGCGACCAATAAGAAGAGCAGTGCCATTTTATTGCATCTGGTAGATTTTTAGTTGAAAATTTATTTTTCTTTATAATTTTTAATATTTCTTTTATTTTATTTTTATTTTTTTCATAAAAAATTAATGTGTCATAATTTGGAGTTGAATTTTTAAGATGTTCTCTAAATTTTACTTTTTTACTTAAAATACTTTTAAAAGTATTATACCTTTTTTTATTCTCATTTAGTATAAAGGGAAGTTTTTTAAGTTGAGCAATCCCTATTGCGCCCTGTAATTCTGTCATTCTATAGTTGAATCCCGGAGATTTCATATCGTCATTACCACGTGGTTTATTTTTCACATTTTTGTGTCCATGGTCATGATATTCTCTGCTATTTTCATATAATTTTTTATTTTTAGTGAGTATTAATCCACCCTCACCTGTAGTTAATATTTTTCCGTGATCAAAACTAAAAATACCAACATCTCCAATTGTGCCAAGATATTTATTGCCAAACTTTCCGCCTACACTTTCACAATTATCTTCAATAACTTTGATATCACTTTTTTTACAAATTCTTAATATTTCATTCATTTCACAGGATAATCCCAGCATATGGACTGGTATCACTGCTTTTGTTTTTTTTGTGATCTTTTTTTTTAATTCTGATATTTTGATATTTAAATTTTGATCAACATTTACAATTACTGGCTTTGCACCAACATCTAAAATTGCTTCAACTGTTGCTATAAAATTAAAAGCTTGAGTTATAACTTCGTCCCCAGGCTTTATACCTATAGACTTGAGGGCAACTTTTATTGCTGCAGTTCCAGATGTAACAGCTAAAGTATATTTAGATCTAAAAAAATTAGCATTATTTTTTTCAAACTCTCTTACATAATATTTTTTTCTTATATTATCAAATCCATGAGCGAAAAGAACTCCCCCTTCATCAAAAACTTTTTTAACAGCTAAAAATTCTTTTTTATCTATAATTTCATATCCTGGCATATAATTAACAATATCTTTTATAAGTTTTATTTTCTAATTTTTATTTGTTTTTCTAAGCTATCTTCATATATCTTTTTTTGTTGTACATTGTAGATTGACTTAATATCCTTAAACTGAATAGTCCATCCCTGTCTACTATAATCTGATTTATTGTCAGAACTGCCATGAACTACTAAACAATGGTGAATTAAAGCGTCACCAACCTCTAAAGTAGGCTGTGACTTTTTAAATTTAGATAAATAATTTTTATTTTCGATCGTCTGAGAACTTCCTTTAGCATACGAAGCCTTATGCTCTAGTATACCAAATTTATGTGAACCATCATAATAATGGACACCTCCATTAGTTTGATCTGCTTTATCTAATGCAATCCATACTGTTAAAGCATTTGATCCTTCAACAGCCCAATAGTAATTATCTTGATGGTCTGGTGAAGATAAACCATATTTTGCAGGCTTAGCAAAAAACTCACTATGTCTATATTCAGGTTTGCTATTTAAAAAATATTGAACAATATCTGTTATTTTTTTTCTTTTACCAAGTTTTCTTATTTCTTCACTATGTCCAAGTTCATGAAAGGAATTTAAATTTTTTAAATCTTGAGTTTTTCCTATAAAATTTATTGCTCTTGAATTTTTGGACTCTTTAATCTGTGTCTTTACAAATTTTTCTATAATTAATTTTATTTGCTCAATTTCTTTAGGGTTAATAAATTTTTTTAATACTACCCATCCATCTTTATCATAACGTTTCTTGAGTGTTTCTAAATCATATTCTTCAAACATATTATCAATTTTATTTTTTTAAGTATTCACTCACATCAGACCATTTATCAGTTATTGGATATGGAATAATTTTTTTTTTAATCTGTAAAAGCTTCAAAATTAATCCATTCATATCTAAATTTTGATTCTTTTTAATATATTTTAGGATCTTTGGATTTAAAACATAAATACCAGCATTTATATATGATAAAGAGATAGGTTTTTCTACAATATTTAAAATTTTGCTGTCTTTAATTTTAATTTGTCCAAAAGGATTTATTGATTGGTGTTCTTTAATAACCACTGTTATATCGGCTTTTTTTTTAGTATGAAAATCTAAAAGTTTCGAATAACTCATTTCACTTATAACATCACAATTGCTTACTAAAATTGGTAATTGTGTTTTATCTTTTAATTGCGCTAAGGAACCAGCTGTACCCAATGCTTGTTTTTCTTTTAAATAACCTATCTTGAGATCATATTTTGTACCATCTTTTAATTTATTAATAATTTTATCTTTTAAATAATTGACGGATATGAAAACATTTGAGAAGCCAGATTCTTTTATTTTATACAAGATATGTTCAATCAAATGTTTCTTTTTATAAATTAATAGAGGTTTTGGTGTATTTTTTGTAAGTGGCATTAATCTTTTACCTTTGCCCCCTGCCATGACGACAAATAAATTTTCGAAGTCTAGAAAATCATTTTTTATACCTGCTTGATAAAGACCAACTACCTTCTTATTTTTTACAATTGGTAAATGGTTTATTGAATGTCTTTTCATTATTTTTATTGCATCATCTTTTGATATTCTTTTATTTATTGCAACAGGATTTTTATTTATTAATTTTTCTATTGGAGAGTTTAATTTTGCTCCTTTTAAAATTCCCAATCGAATATCACCATCTGTAAGTGTTCCTATAAATTTTTTTTTAATGTCTGTAATCAGTACGATTTGTAATGCAGTTTTTTCTAAATTTTTAATTGCATCATAGATTGAGCTTTTTCTGTATAATAATCCTTTTTTCCAAATCATAACTCAATGTCCCTGAATTTTTTAATCTCATTTATTTTAAAAATATTTTTTTTCTTTAAAGCCTTTATAATGTTTTCATAAGAATTTTTTTTATAATAAATATTTTCATTTTTGCCTGTTGTGATCTTTTTTTTTAGATATTTTTTAATTTTTTTTTTTATTTCATTCTTATTGGATGAGCATTGAATAACAGTTTTTGAAAATATTCTACCTTTTTGTCTATCTCCAATGTTAATTGAATATTTTCCAAAAGAGGG
>MDTF01004615.1_pt1 | contig 24689 bp, 19 predicted proteins | sample 811191 | NCBI WGS metagenome assembly MDTF01 (sample SAMN05326649, study PRJNA326480) | marine metagenome | isolation source: seawater | place: Southern Ocean | collected 2011
CTAAGCGGTTTATTATCATTATGCTCTCTATATTGTTACAATTCACATTCTCCTGTCAATTCAGCCTGTCCCGATCATAATCGGGAAGTGGACAACTTGATGTCTATATCGAGAATAGATGGAGAAGAATTTATGTCTCACTTCTCGATACAATTATCACCCTCGACAAGCTCGTGATCAAATCACTCGAAGTGACATTTACAGGCTCAATTTTCACCTTTTTCTTCTTCATATTTAAAAAAGATTGAATTTTTAATGCGATTTAATTGCTTGTAAATCAGTAAGAAAGAAATTTTAATTCCATTTTTTTAAAATTTTTTCGGTTTTCAAAAATCCAAAACGAAGTGCGTGGCGTAGGTATGCCGAATCAATTCTAATAATCAATCTAAAACCAAGACATATGAAACGCTCACACTTTAGTAAATCAGTACTTATGGCAGTTGCTTTTACGGGTGCATTATCATTCGTGCAAGCACAATCAACAACCGAGGTTGGCGGACAAGCCATGTATCCTAAAAAAGACATTGTGTCTAACGCAGTAAACTCTGAAGATCACACCACATTGGTGGCAGCTGTAAAAGCAGCTGGTTTGGTAGAAACGCTTCAAGGCACCGGTCCGTTTACGGTATTTGCGCCCGTAAACGATGCCTTTGAAAATCTACCTGATGGAACAGTGGCTACGCTGTTAAAACCCGAAAACAAAGATGCACTTACTGGTGTGTTAACCTATCACGTGGTGGCAGGATCATGGGATTTTGACGCGTTAGCCAAAGCCATTAAAAACGGGAATGGTAGCTATGAAATAACTACGGTTAACGGTGGCAAACTTTGGGCAATGATGAATGGTAAACACAACATCATTCTCAAAGATGAGAAAGGTAACATGGCAAACATTTCAGTCTACGATGTTTATCAATCTAATGGAGTAATCCATGTGATTGATAGTGTTCTGCTCCCTAAATCGTAACGGCTAATCCCGAATGCAGTGGGTAGACCCCTATCTGCTCACTGCTTTTTATTCACTTTAAAAACTCTTCATATGAAAACTTTATTACACTTTATTTCTGCTGCATTATTGATGTGGCTTACAATACCAAACACGGCTATGGCCGGACATTTATCAGATGAGTTAACCTTGTCTGCCAAACTAACTGGAGGCGCTGAGGTTCCTGCAGTAACAACCAACGCATTGGGTGTTGGATCATTCACCATCAACAGCACATGGGATACTGTATTCGTAAATGTTGCTGTAAACGGATTGTCGGGCGATATTACTGGCGCTCACATTCATTTAGGCGCTGCCGGAACCAACGGTGGTGTAGTGAGTAACTTATCAGATTTTGTATTGAAAAACAGAATCATTGGGTACTTAACGGGTACAGATGTTACTCCAGAGAAACTAGCTGATTTATTAGCTGGAAATACATACATCAATATCCATACAGATGCCAATCCAAATGGTGAAATCCGCGGTCAAATTAACCTAGAAAAAGACTGGGGATTTAGAGCTGATTTAGATACGGCACAAAACGTAACACCAGTTGCCAACAACGTTTGGGGTGTGGGTTATTTCAATGTAAGCATCGATAAAAAGAACCTCGAAGTTAAAACAGCAATTGATGGACTTTCAGGGGCTATTACGGGTGTTCATTTACACTATGGTATGGTGGGAATGAATGGTCCTGTTGCCTTGAATTTAACGCCTTATGTAATGGGCAATTCAATTGACGGAAGCATTGATATTTCTACAATGCCTGAGTTAGTAGATAGCATGGCAATGGGTAATGTTTACATCAATGTGCATACTGCTGCCAACCCTAATGGTGAAGTACGCGGACAGCTTTGGTTAGATCACCGATTAACTTTTGATGCATGGTTAGATAGCGCTCAACAAGTAGGATCTACCATGAATGCTACAGGAACTGGAGCGGCTTACATTTCATTAAACAATACACTTGATACACTTTGGTATAAAGTTCAAAATCAAGATTTAACAGGTGCCATTACAGGTGCGCATATTCACAGTGCAGCAGTTGGTGTTGATGGACCAGTTGTACTTGATTTATCATCAGGTATTAACGGAAACCAAATTTCAGGAATGGCTACTGGATCAGCTATTACTCCAGCTTTAGTAAGCGCAATGCTAAAAGGTGAAACATACATTAATGTGCACACGGCAATGAATCCAAATGGCGAGTTGCGTGGACAAGTTTACCGTTTAGCTCGTGAAGGATATTCATTGGCTTTAGAAGGAAACCAAGAAGTGCCAGCACAATTTGCTGCGGCTAAAGGATCGGGAATTATTTCGGTAGATAGAAATCAATCGAATGCACACTATATGATTGTTGCTAGTGATTTAACAGGTCCTTTAACAGGAGCTCATTTTCACAATGCACCAATGGGTGTGAATGGTGGAGTAATCTTCAATTTATCATCTGCTTTTCAAATGATGGGAACTGATGATGCTGCTTTTGGTTACTGGACAGCAAACAATACAAATCCTTTTACATCGGCTGTTTCAGCTATGTTTAGAGCAAACGAAGTGTATGTGAATTTACATACAGCTGCTTTCCCGAATGGCGAAATTAGAGGTCAGGTTTTACGTGGTGCTGTTGAATTTGAACATCAGTTAGAAAACAACGGAATGGTGCCAATGGATCCGAATTTTACACCAAACTTATTGTTTAGTGCGAAGCTTTCTGGCGATCAAGAAGTACCAGCGGTAATGACAGATGCATCAGGTATTGGTGGTTTCTTGTTAAACGAAACACGTGATACGATTTGGGTAAACATCAACGTAAATATGTTGAGCGGTCCAATTACAGGCATTCACATTCACGAAGCAGAAATGGGTGCTAATGGTGGGGTTGTAACCAACCTAACCGACATGGTGATGGAAAAACAAATTCAAGGTTACCTTACCAACTTCGATTTAAACAAATTCATCACAGGAGCATACTATGTAAACGTACACACTGATGCCAATCCTGATGGTGAAATCCGTGGACAAATCATGTTCGAAACAGATCCAACTTTAATGGCCAATTTATCTGGCGATCAAGAAGTGCCAGCTGTTTCAACAACTGCTCAAGGTAAAGGTGTTTTCAACTTGATGAATAACAAATCGATGTTGTCTGTTCATGTGGTAGTTGATAGCTTATCTGGCCCAATAATGGGTGCGCATTTACACCTAGGAGCTGCTGGAACTAATGGTTCAGTAGTAGCTGATTTGAGTTCTTTGGTTGATGGAAATACCATTGTTGGTGAAATTGATCCATCAGCATATTTAACCGATTTATTAGCTGGTGATGTTTACTTGAATGTACACACTGCGGCTAATCCAGATGGAGAAATTCGCGGACAACTTTCATGGGCAAATGCTTTAGTAGTTGACTCATGGTTAAATGGTGCACAAGAAGTGCCAATGGCAAATGTACCAGGAATGGGTGTTGGTGCTATGTGGATGAATTCAACTTGGGATACGTTGTATTACGATTATCAAGTAACGGGTCTTTCAGGAGCTATTACAGGTGCGCACATTCACGGTGCTGCAATTGGAAATAATGGAAACGTGTTGGTGAATTTATCAAACAACGTGATGGGTAACCGCATCATGGGTGCCATCACAGGAGCAGACTTAACAGATGCTTTGATTGATGAAGTATTGTGGGGAACAACTTACCTCAATGTGCATACGGCAGCTTATCCAAACGGTGAAATTCGTGGTCAAATTTTACGCTTAGCTCGCGATGGTTACTCATTTGATATGTGTGGCAATCAGGTTGATCCAAGTTTAGGATTAAACAGCTACGGTGGTGGTATTTTGTCGGTAGATCGTTGGGCTAGTAACGCACACTTGATGTTTACCACAACAGAACTTTCTGGTGCTATTACTGCCGCTCATTTACATGATGGTATGATTGGTATGGATGGCGGAGTGTTGTATGATGTTTCGTCATCAGTTACCGCAGGAAGTGGATATAGCTACTTTGATATTGATAGTGCTAATACAGCCAAAATCAAAATGGGTGGAACGTATTTGAATGTGCATACAGCAGATAACCCAAATGGCGAAGTGCGTGGTCAAATCGACAATATGTGGGATTGCCCATCTATTTCAACGGGAATTAACGATGATGTATTTAGTCAAACTGCAATCAACGTTTATCCAAATCCAGTAACAGATCAAGTTTCAATCTCATTTGATGAATTAACGGTTTCAGAAGTTAATTTACAAGTAATAGATGTGCTTGGAACGGTAGTTTACTCACAGAAAATCAGCAGCGTGAAAAACGTTGAAACAATAGATTTAGAAACATTAACAACAGGAGTTTATTTCATTCAATTGAATGCAAACGACTCTAGGTTTACTCAACGAATTATTAAGAAGTAGTAGTGAGGGTGATCCGAGGTTTTGATAACCCGGATATGGCAAGTCATGGAAGTGGCTTGCCTTTTTTTATTTCTGCCAATTGATTTTAACAACGTTTACTCCGTTGTAGGTTTTAGTAACTTCAGGCATTTGATTGAATCCAATTTTCAGGTAAAACTGGAGCGGAGAAGGGTAGGTTTCGCCATTTGTTTTCAGTAGGTTTTTATCGGTGATAACCCAGCCGTTGAGTTCGTCTTCATCAGATTGAATGGTATGAATAAGCGTTTTGCCTAATCCTTTTTTATGAAAGGATGAATCAACCACAATTCCAAACCATCGTTCATCATTCCGATCGAAAACAAAACACCAGCCTGCAAATACATTATCCAGCTCAAGCATATAATGATTGATGGGAGAAATGGAGTTGAGGAAAGCCTTAAATGCCGCCAAATCGGCATATTGAAATGCAATCGGATAAACACTATTCCACAGCTTAAAAAGTTGTGCTTTTTGGTTTTCAGTTAAGCTATTTTGTTGGGTGATTTTCATTGGAGTGAAGGTAGTAGATTTAGTAGCGTTTTATCGAATGTTTATTGCAAATTTACTACTCCAACCCATATGTCTTGAATGGTGTAGTAATGTCCTTTAAAGTCAGTGTATCTCTTTGGCTCTCTTCCTAATATGCTATGGCGTAATCGGTACCACCAGAGGTGAGATTTACCATAAGTTGTTGAAGTGTGAATGGTGTTTCTTACAGTTTTTAAATGAGCACTGATAACAGAATCATTCAGTGTAAACGAGTACACTTTGTTAGTGTCGTTGGTAATTGCTTCTCTGTTAGTTTCTCTTAAGATGTCATTAGATTTCTGATCCGAAGAATTTCTTTTTTCTGGGAATTTATGGTACGAAACTGAATATAAACTCCCCTGGTATAATTGGTTTTGAATGACGTATAGATTTGACAAAGTAATGGTGTCTTCTTTTAATTTATCTAATCCAATTATATCAACGTATCCATTATCAGAATCTACTTGAATTCTTAGTACTGATCTGTCATTCAGATTTTTTAGATTTAAAAATTTGGTTCCAATTTCATTGGTATCGAATTGAATAGACGAAGTGGGGAAGAAGAATAAGGATTGATGCATAGGAGCTCCATCACTGAAGTATAAGACATTGAGATCACTCTTGAAATAATGTGCTAAATCGGTGCGTTCAATTTTCAAAACTTGTCCAAAAGTGATTTTTAAAGAACAGATTAATAGAATTGTGAGTATCAACTTATAATTCATCCGATAATGTGTTTCGTTGTTTTGTAGCAAATTGTACTATAAGCGAGTTCATCCCTAAGATTATAAATTTCTTATCAATTGAATTTACCAGCTTTCCGTCTATGGTTTGTAAGTACCTTTATTTACTCGGAATATATGCCCATTGCCATTTTTTGAGCACAAAAAACTGGAATCGTTAGACAATTCATTTGTCTGTTGCAGAGTTAATAACTAATCATTTATTGAATGCACTTTTTTACTAGGAGCTTTGCTGATAGGGTCATAGTAAATCCATTCGCCTATTTTATGGTAGTAAACATGGTGCTTCTTTTTGAATAATGGCTTTTTGATAGCCCAACACTTTACTTTTTCTTCAACTTTATATTTGAATCCAATTCCTAGAGTATCTCCATAGAAGTTACGTTCTACACTCAAAATAGAATCGGAATTAGGTATGGTGTAACTGGAAACAACCAAACAGTTGAGCGAATCGGAGTGATTTTTGATTTCATATGCATGATGTCCATATTTTGAAGTGCAGTCGATGTAAACCACTTTATTGGTGTCGAGCTTTAAACGTGAAGTATCCTGGGCTGAAATCTGCTTCGTAAAAAAGAACAGGCAAATTAATGGGTAAACACTATTCCACAGCTTGAAAAGTTGTGCTTTTTGGTTTTCAGTTAAGCAATTTTGTTGGGTGATTTTCATTGGAATTATTCTTGCTCATTTATTTTTTGTCGTTCCTCATCTACTTTATCCCATAATTCCTGATTTTCAGGATCATCCCATGCTCTTTTGACTGCTTCGATGTATTCAGGATGTTCACGTTCTCTAAACTCCAACCAAGTAATATTCGGGATTAACATTAATACGAAGGCAATACTCCCATAAAACCCAACTCTTTTAAATATGCTTGTATAATAAGGCGAATTTGTTTTTTGATATTTAATTAATCCAACAATAGAACCGATTAATAAACCGAATAATCCTAATCCTAAATTGAAAGAAGAACCCGGCCACGATTGGATTTTGAAAAGAATTCCAATCACCGCAGTAGACAAAGAGAGACCAATTAATACAGCACCAATGATTCGATTCTGGCTAATTCCCTTAAAGGCATCTTTTTTAGCTAAGTCTCTTAATCCAACTTTGTTGAACAGTGCAAATCCAAATGCAAAGTATAGCATAGAAACTAGGAGCAGTGATAATACAGTTAACCCTTCTCCATAGGGTATGTTAAATAGGTTTAATGTCAGGGCAATAAATGTAATGATGCCTAGTAAGATTTCAACTTTTCTCATTCAGTAAAATGTTTGTGTTGTAGTAGTTACAAGGTTTTTTTGTGGTGCACGAACCAAAAATAGACTTATTCAAAGGATTCTAAAAAGACATAAAAAAACCTGCTCTGAAGACCACAGAGCAGGTTAAAACAAACCTAAAATAGATCAAGGTGCAAACCTTATATTAACTAAGACACTAGTTATGTTTAAAAGGTTGCATCTGTCTAGTTTTTAATTACTTTCTTCACCGTTTGTTCACTTCCAGATTGAATCACCAGTAAGTACACTCCATCAGAAATAGCATGAACATCTACTTTTTGTTGAGTGGGTTCTCCTGGCTTAATAGCCCATTTACCAACAACAATAGATTGACCACTTAAATCAGTTAATTGGTAATTTACAATTGCGCTCTTACTGGAGTTAAACACCACATTTAGCTCATCTTGAGTTGGGTTAGGGAAGATGCTAACATCATTTAACAGCTTTAATTCAATAAAACCAATATTTACAGAGTCTGTATCGCTTCCTCCGCCTGTGTCACCACCTCCGTTTCCGCCACCATTACCTCCGCCAGTTGTGTCAGGAGGTACTCCAGGGCCATCATAGTCTAGGCTATACAAACTAAAACCACCACCGCCATCACCAACAATCATTTCTAGGCTTTCTGTGAAATTGATATTAGCCAAACTAGGTGTTGCCATTCTTCCGTTGCTTCTAATTGTTTTTATCTGATTGAAACTGCCACTCAACAATTGATTTTGATTGTATCGATATACATCAACAGAACCGTTACCAGTTCCAATAAAACAATATGTTGAGTCGGTACTGTCAATGGAAGCAAAGTCAATAGAAATAAAGTTTAACTGTAAGTATGGATCATAAACTTGAATATCTCCAAATGATGAATTGTCAGCGTTTGAGTTGAAAACAGGAGCAGTTGATGATCCAGAATTTAAATGTAAACTTAGGGTGCCGTTTGAATTTCCAATTACTAAATCAAGCAAACCATCTTGATTTACATCAAATAATTTAGGTGATGCCATAGGGCCATCATTGATTTGCATGAAATTGGTTGTTTGCTGAACAAATTGAGGATTACTTCCTGAGTTTGCTGTATTCTCATAGAATGCTATGCTTCCATTTGATTGCCCAACTAACATATCAATATCTCCGTCACCATCAATATCACCAAATGTTGAGAAGAATCCATCTAAACTGTCTTGCGACAAGTTATTGTAATCCATTGTTTGTAACTCAAACTCAGGAGTTATTGAATCACCTGTATTTTTATAGTAAGCTAATTGCCCTAAGAAAGTGCTTACAAAGTTTGCGTCATAAGATTGAAAGTAACCGTAATTACCAACAAAGATATCTGTGAGTCCATCCTGATCTACATCTACAAATGTTGGATATGCTAATGTTCCCAAATCAACAGCCCATTGATTGATCAAATTGTTACGAACGTAGCTAAAGTTGACATTGTTATTTGTTCCATTATTTCTGTAATACCATGAATTGTTTACATCTTCAGACTTGAACTGACTAAATGGAGTAGCGATGAGGTCTTTTACACCATCATTATTCATATCAATATAAAATGGCAGTACAAACTCTCCAAGGTTGATAGAGTTGGTATTGGTTGGATACTGATACTCAACACTTGTCATGTGGTCATAGGTAGGTGTGCCTCCATTGTATATTGCCGTTAGGTTGTGTGATTCAGTGTCTCCCAATAGTAAGTCGCATAAACTGTCACCATTTAGGTCGATGGCCAATAAAGAGCCATTAGCATGTCTATTGTTATTGTTAGCCGAGTTTACACCACTCCCTTTGCAAGTTGCGTTTAGTATTATTGAATCAGATGAACTTGATTCTGCAAAGCTCCCCCAACAATCATTTTCTCGTACAAAGATTAATGTATCACAATTGGGTGCAACATTTTCGTATTTATAGTACGTCATTCCGCCAACTTGATTGGCTACTATATCTAAGTCGCCATCACCATCCATATCCTCAATTGATGGGAAATCGTTTGAAGTGCTGTAAAGGTTTATATTTTGACCAAAAACTTCAGCATAAATCAAGGGCATATATAATTCCCAGCTATGACCATTGGTTGAATTTCCTCGGTTTTTGTATACTTTCATACCAGCTGGTGTGTATGCAAAAATGTCTTCTAAACCATCACAATTAAAATCTCTAAGCAACATCCAGCCCCTAAAATCAGTATATCGAGGGAAGATGTCTTGGTATTCAGGAGCATATGTGTATGAAACAGTCCCAGATATACCATCATTCAAATAGGTTTTGTATGCCATTGCATATGGATCAAAAACAAAAAGATCGAGATGGCCGTCAAAATTCAGATCTATAGTAGAGTATTGAGGAGCATTAAGTCCACCAGACCAAGGGTTTTTAAGTGGAACACCGTAGTGTATTACATCTATAGAGTCTATGTAGATGTAGTCTAACAAACTATCTGTTTGTGCTTGAATGCTGAAATTGCTTAATGCAATTGCAATGAAGGCTATTATTAGACGTTTCATGTGATGAGAAAATGAAAATTTGTACACTAAGATAGACGTAATTCAGACACTAAAGTTTGTTTGCTTTAATCCGTTTGCTAGAAGTGCTACATTTGCCGCTAAATTTTATTTGGATGAATCGTACATTACCAGTTGTATTGTTACTTGTTATAACTGCATTTTCAGGTGCATTTGCTCAAGATAGTTTGAATGTTGCAGAGCCCAAGTCTAAAAAAACACCAATGGAAAGAGAAGATGTTTTGGTGCTCGATTTCACTTACGAAACATTCTTCAACAGGCCTGAGGATGTAGATTATAAGTTCTACAATAACGGTTTTGGTTTGCAGTTTATGTATGACAATCCGATAGGTACAAGTAGAATGAGTGCTGCAATTGGTTTGGGCTTTAGTACTCAGAGTTACTACAGCAATGCTCAGGTTAGACGCGTTCAATCAAATGTAGATCCGTTTTATTCAGATTGGGTAAATGTTGATAGCATTGATTACAGTAATAATAAGATTTCTACTTCATATTTTGAAATTCCTGTAGAGTTAAGATGGAGATCTAATCCTAAACCAAGTGGTTATAGCTGGAAAGTTACAGTTGGATTGAAAGCTGGGTACTTATTTGATACGCACGACAAAATTGTACATAGCAATGGCGACAAGTATAAAACGTACATTTTTCCTGATATGAATAGGTTGCGTGGTGTAGGTTTAATCCGAGTTGGGTACGGAAAAGTAATGCTTGTTAGCTCGTACTCTTTTACTCCTTGGTTCAATGTAGATAATGGGCCAGAAATGAATCAATTCTCAATTGGCTTGTCAATTCAGCCTTTCTAAATCAGAGTGTTAGGCCAAGTAAACCGAGGCTAATTCCAAATCCGGTACAGTATCCTACTAGAACTTGAGCCAAAGTGTGTTGCTTGAGTTTCAATCGGCTGTACCCTAAAAATCCAGCTAAAATAAATGCCAATATTAGTGTGGGGTTTAGGTTGGTGTTGAAACTAGCTGCTATGCAGTATATCGCACCAGTTAATCCACCAATTCCAATCATGTGTACGCTTATTTTCCACCAAATATTGATGATGAATGAAATTACAATGGCTAAAATTGCCGTTGCCATAACCAATAAGAAAAAGCGGTTTAATCCAATATTTCTCAATAAATAATAAGTACTCATGTAGAGTATAGAGGTGATCACAAGAGGAATCCATCTCTCTTCTTTCATCGAGATTTGAATGTCTGATATCTTTCCTTTTGAATAGAGATAAGCGATAATTATTGAAGGAATTACAAAGGTGTTTAAGAATACTAATCCAGAAATAATCAGTTGTGCTTTGGGTTGAATAGACAGTACGAAATACAGATCTACCTGAGTAAACAGAATAATCATTCCGTAAGTGGGCATCAACAGTGGATGAAACAAAACGGATAAGATTTTTGCTGGCAGGTTGCTCATACTACAAGTCTTTTCTAAGTCGAGCTACTGGGATTCCCAATTGCTCACGGTATTTAGCCACAGTTCTTCTGGCAATGTTGTATCCCTTTTCTTTCAGGATTTTAGCCAATTTTTCGTCAGTCAAAGGTTTTTTCTTGTCTTCACGACCAACTTCATCTTCCAATATTTTCTTCACTTCACGAGTACTCACTTCTTCACCAGAATCGGTGCTTAAGCTTTCGCTGAAGAAACTTTTAAGTAAGAATGTTCCGAATGGAGTTTGAACGTATTTACTGTTTACAACACGTGAAATGGTACTGATATCAAGATTAACACGCTCGGCAATATCTTTCAAAATCATTGGTTTGATTTTGGTTTCATCACCCGTTAAAAAATAATCGCGTTGATATTCCATGATAGCCTGCATAGTAAGCGAAAGTGTGTTTTGTCTTTGCTTTATAGCATCAATAAACCATTTGGCAGAGTCTAGCTTTTGCTTCACAAACATCAAAGCATCTTTTTGCGATTTACTCGCTCCTTTTTTATTGTTTGAGTATTCTTTAAACATGTCAGAATACTGCTTACTGATGTTTAGCTCAGGAGCATTTCTGCCATTAAGTAAAAGCTCTAAATCATCATCTTGACTACGAATGGTGAAGTCAGGAACAACGTGTTCAGTTACAGTTGCCGATTCACTCATACTATTACCCGGTTTGGGGTTTAGTTTCAAGATTTCATCAATAGCTTCTTTCAGCTGTTCTTCATCGATATTGAATTTCTTCAATAGCTTATCGTAATGCTTTTTGGTGAATTCGTCAAAAGCATTTTCGAGTATATCAATAGCCAATTGTTGCGCTTCAGATTCAGCATCTTTACGTTCCAATTGGAGAATTAAGCACTCTTGTAAATCTCTAGCACCAACACCTGGTGGGTCTAAATCGTGAATGACTTTCAGTAACTTTTCCAACTCATCTTCAGATGTCATGATGTTTTGGGTGAATGCCAAATCATCAACAATGGCGTAAAGCTCACGTCTTAAATAGCCAGATTCGTCTATGTTTCCAATTAGGTGTGCAGCAACCTCTTTTTCGTGTTCAGATAAGAGACGCAGTTGCAATTGGTTTTCTAAAAGTTCGTGAAACGATTTTCCGCCACTGAGTGGAACAGCTTTTTCATCATCATCGGGTGATGAATTGTTTGAGTAAAGCTTATAGTCTGGAGTTTCATCGTCATCTATGTAGTCTGAAAAATCAAATTCTTGCTCGGCTTCAGTTACTTCATCGTAAGCATCGCTGTATTCATCATCATACTCATTCTCTTGCTCCAGCTCATTGCCTTCTTCTAGGGCCGGATTGCTTTCTAATTCTTCTTTAATACGCTGCTCTATTGCTACAGTGGGAACCTGCAATAGTTTCATCAGCTGTATTTGCTGAGGAGAGAGTTTTTGTAATAATTTTTGTTCGAGCCTTTGACCGAGCATAGTTCAATAGTTGGTAGACCCGAAAGTAAGAAAGAAAATTATAGTGGTACGTTTTTTGTGGTAATAATTTTAAAGGGTGATATGGTTTTTTAATTTTTTATAAATCGAGGTTGGATTTCCAACCTCGATTTTTTTGCTCTTATCTTTTAGAATGCAGCATTTCCCGGAGTTCTTGGGAAAGGAATTACATCTCTAATGTTAGTCATTCCGGTTACAAACAATACAAGTCTTTCAAATCCAGCGCCAAAACCGCTATGTTCTACTGTACCAAATTTCCTTGTATCTAAATACCAGTACATTTCTTCTTCAGGAATGTCGAATTGCTTCATCTTTTCAAGCAGTACATCGTAGCGCTCCTCACGTTGCGATCCACCTACAATTTCACCAATTCCTGGGAATAAGATATCCATCGCACGAACCGTTTTGCCGTCTTCATTTAAACGCATGTAGAATGCCTTGATTTTAGCTGGGTAATCATATAAGATAACTGGACACCCAAAGTGTTTTTCAACCAAGAAACGTTCGTGTTCAGATTGTAAATCTGCACCCCATTCTTCAATGAGGTAGTTGAATTTCTTCTTTTTATTTGGCTTACTGTTTTTAAGAATATCAATTGCCTCAGTGTATGAAACACGTTTGAATTCGTTGTTTACTACAAACTCCAATTTTTCAATCAAGCTCATATCGCTGCGCTCGTTTTGAGGTTTGTTTTTCTCTTCGTCAGCCAAGCGTTTTTGAAGAAATTCCAAATCGTCTTTACAATTGTCTAATGCGTATTGAGTAACGTATTTCAAGAATTCTTCAGCAACATCCATGTTGTCTTGCAAATCTGCAAAGGCCATTTCAGGCTCAATCATCCAGAATTCAGCTAAGTGACGAGAAGTGTTTGAATTTTCAGCTCTAAAAGTTGGTCCGAAAGTGTAAATCTCGCTCAATGCAGTTGCTCCTAATTCGCCTTCAAGTTGACCTGATACCGTTAAGTTAGTTTCACGCTCAAAGAAATCTTGACTGTAATCAATTTCACCTTCTTCTGTTTTCGGAAGGTTTTTCAAATCGAAGTTGGTAACATGAAACATTTCACCAGCACCCTCTGCATCAGAAGCTGTGATAATTGGTGTATTCATGTATACAAAACCTTTGTCGTTGAAAAATTTGTGAACGGCAAACGACAATGCATGACGAACACGCATAATCGCACTAAAAGTATTTGTGCGAGGTCTTAAGTGAGCAATTTCACGTAAAAACTCTAAGCTGTGTCTTTTGGGTTGTAGTGGATATTCATCCGGATCCGCCTCGCCTAAAACAGTAGCAGTTTCTACCTGTAATTCTACTCGTTGTCCGCTTCCTTGTGATTCAATCAACTTGCCCGTTAGTGCAACTGATGCTCCAGTGGTAATTTTTTTCAGTACATCTTCAGAAACAATACCAGCTTCTACCACACCTTGTATATTATGGATAGTTGAGCCATCGTTAACATTAATAAATGTTACGTTTTTGCTCGCGCGTTTTGTTCTTACCCATCCTTTAACAACTACAGAAGAGCCAACTTCTGATTCGTGAAGTAAAACTTTAATCTTGGTTCTTTTCATTGATGCAAAATTTAAAGCTGCAAATGTAGTGAATGCCATCCATCCGATGCATGTATCCACAAATATTACCGCTCATCATTTATTATCATTTGATAACACCGCTCAACCTGTACTTGAGTCAGTTTAGCTCCACATTTGACTAGTTAAAAGTTGTATCAGGAAACTTCGGAAACTTTTAACACGTAAATAGTTTCCGTAAATAATTTTGATTTACTTTTGCACGCAATTATGGATGACAAACTCAAAGAGTTAATTGGTAAAATCTCAGAGACATTCATCAAGTACGGCATTAAAAGCGTTACGATGGATGATCTTGCTAGGAACTTACACGTTTCTAAAAAGACGCTATATCAATACTTTGATGATAAACAAGATTTGGTGAAAACCTGCTTGAAACATCATATTGATGTTGATATGTGTGAGATTAAAGCCAATTCTGAAAATCGAGTGAATGCCATTGATGAGATGTATAGTATGGGAAAAGCGGTTTCGCATAGAGCGAGTCAAATACATCCATCCATTTTTTACGATTTAGAGAAATATTATCCTGAAGCCTGGGATTTATTTAACGATTACCGCAAAGGCCAAATTTACGAAACCATTAAAGACAACATTGAACGTGGTATGGCTGAAGGGCTTTACAGAAGCGATTTAAATGTTGACGTAATTGCTGGGATTTATGTTTTACGCATAGATGATTTAACCAATCAAGAAATATTCCCGAGCGATAAATACCCATTTGGAGATTTATATCTAGAAGTTATGCGCTATCACATTCGTGGAATGGCTAGCGATAAAGGAATTGAATACCTAAAACAACTTGTTGAACAAGAACGCAATAATCAATCATGAAGAAAATAACACTTTTTAGTTTCTTGCTGATGGCTGTGTTTAAGCTGCAAGCTCAAACTGATACGTTAAGTTTCAGCTTAGAGGAGGCGAAAGCCTATGCTGTAGAACATAGCTACTTTACAAGGCAAGCAGTGATGGATGAAGAAATCGCTCAAAAAAGAGTGAAAGAAACCACCGGAATTGGTTTACCACAAATAAGCGGATCAGGAAGTTTTCAAGATTACATTACGGTGCCAACTATGGTTCTTCCTGCAGGAACATTTGGAAATCCAGAGCCGTTGGAGACAACCTTTTCTCAGCGCTATTCAGCTACTGCTGGCATATCCGTAAGTCAGATTTTATTTGATGGTTCTTACATTGTTGGCTTACAAGCTGCTCAAGTCTATCGCGACTTAGCAACTAACCAACGCGTGAAATCTGAGCAAGACATCAAAAATGATGTAACACAGGCTTATGCTGCAGTCTTGGTGGCACAAGAAAATATTGAAACTCTTGAGCGAAACTTAGAGCTACTGAAGGATACATATGAAGATACCAAGGCTATGTATTCAGAGGGTTTTGCTGAAGAGCAAGATGCCGATCAGCTACAGATCTTGTTCAGCTCAACTGAAAACACCTATGAAAATGCTAAAAGGTATTTAGTAATTGCTGAAAACCTACTCAAATTCCAAATGGGTATTGAGGTAGCTTCTGAAGTGAGTTTGTCTGATGACTTGGATATGGTTGTGGAATACGGAAAAGAGAAAACGCTTATCGCTCAGCAATTCAGTTACTCAGAGAATATTGATTTTAAAATTGCCAAGACAAATGAAGACTTGCAGTTTTTGAATTTAAGAAATACCAAGGTTTCTTATTTGCCAAGGTTGAATGCATCGTTTAACTATCAGCAACAACACTTCTCAAATTCATTCTCTGATATCACCAATTATTGGTATCCTGCCACATATTGGGGGTTAAACTTATCAGTACCCATTTTTTCTGGTGGTCAAAGACATTTTCAAGTTCAACAGGCAAAGTTGGAATACGAAAAAGCTAGTCTACAAACAGAGCAAGCAAGTCAGAATTTAATTATTCAATACAACACTGCAAAAGCAGATTATATCTACACATTAAGTAGATATGAAAACACCAAAAACAACTTAGACTTGGTTCAAACCATTGTAGAAAAAGAAACTTTCAAATACCAAGAGGGTATGTCATCAAGTTTAAATGTGGCCAACTCTCAAATTCAGTTTTTAGAAATTCAATCAAACTACATACAAGCCACGCTTGACCTAATTAACGCCAAATCAGAATTAGATAAAATCCTCAACAATTACCAGTAAGATGAAAGCAAAACACAGTTATTTAATCGCGCTATTAACCTTGTTAGTAGCAGCTTGTGGAGGGAAGAAAGAAACCAGCTTTGATAAATTGATTGCTCAACGCGATAGCTTAATGAGTGAACAAACTGAACTAAACAAAAAGCTGGAGGAAGTAGATGATAAAATTGCGAAACTTGATACTACTCGCAAAAAATTAAAAGTAACAGCATTTGAATTGCAACCAACTTCATTCAGCCATTACTTCGATATTTATGGTAATGTGGAGGCTGATGAAAACATCCAGATTTACGCTCAATCTTCAGGTGAGATTTTATCAATCAATGTAAAAGAAGGCCAAGAAGTAAAAGCTGGTCAGGTATTGATGCGTATAGATTCTGAGGTATTGCAACGCAATAAAGAGCAAGTTCAAACGCAGCTTAAATTAGCGAACGATGTTTATGAAAAGCAACAGCGTTTGTGGGATAAAAACATCGGTACCGAAGTTCAGTTTTTAGAGGCCAAAAACAACAAAGAGTCTTTAGAGAAACAACTGGCAGGTATCAATGCACAAATCGATATGTCAATTATTAAAGCTCCTTTTAGTGGTGTAATTGATGATATCTTCCCTAAAAGAGGTGAGATGGCTTCACCTGGAATGCCATTGGTGAGATTGGTAAACCTAAACAGCGTTTACATCAATGCTGATGTTTCTGAACGTTACGTTTCAACTGTTAAATCTGGAACAAAAGTAAAAGTGCGTTTCCCAGAGTTGGATATTGAAATTGATACAACAGTTGTGCTTACAGGCCAGTACATCAATCCAAACAACAGGACATTTACCATTCGTGTGAATGTACCAAACAAAGAGGGATTGTTGAAACCAAATTTATTGGCTCGTTTGAAAATCGAAGACTTCAATGCAGATTCTACAATCGTAATTCCAAACGGACTAGTACAACAAACACCTAGTGGTGAAAACTTTGTATACCTATTGAAACCAAGTTCTGAAGGTCATCAAACAAAACGTGTACTGATTGATGCAGGCATGAGCTATGGAAACAAAACCATGGTGAAATCAGGTATCGAGCCTGGAGATTTGTTATTGAACAAAGGTGCTAGAAGTGTTAAAGATGGTCAAGAAGTTCAACTTGTAAAGGGATAAATCCATTGAGTAATGCAAGAAGATCAACAAAATATACAACCGGATAAAAAGCCAAAATCCATCAAGGAGTTTGCGCTTTCAACCATGTCGGTGAATAACCGAACAACAGTAATTGTAATTACGGTAATTGTATTATTAGCCGGATTATTTTCATACCAATCCATGCCCAAAGAGGCGTTTCCAGATATTGTTACCCCTGAGATTTATATCGGGACAGCTTATCCTGGAAACTCAGCAATGGATATTGAGAAGCTCATTACACGTCCTTTCGAGAAAGAGATCAACACGATTTCTGGTATCGATGAAATGACATCAACTTCTATTCAAGGTTATTCTTCTGTTCAAGTAACATTTGATTTTAGTGTTACTCCAGAGGAGGCACTTAGAAAAGTGAAAGACAAAATTGATGTTGCCATGAGTGATTCTGATTTCCCAGATGATCTTCCAGCAGATCCAAATGTCTTCGAGATGAACTTCTCTGAGTTGATGCCAATTATGAATGTAAACCTTTCAGGTGATTTCAGTTTAGATCAACTTAAGGAGTACGGTGAGTATCTTGAAGATGAAATCGAAGACATCCCTGAAATTACATCGGTAGATATTAGAGGGGTAATGGATAAAGAGGTAAAAGTTGACTTAGACGTTCATAAAATGGAGTCTGTTGAAGTTAGCTTTGATAACGTAGCCAATGCTATTTCTCAAGAAAACTTAACTCTTTCTGGTGGTGATATTAAAAGTGATGGTTACAACCGTTCTGTTCGTGTAATTGGTGAGTACTCTGATTGGAGAGAAATTGAGAACATTGTGGTTAAGCACGAAAGAGGTAACACCGTTTACTTAAGAGATATTGCTATGGTATCTTTTGGTGAGCAAGAAAAAGAGAGTTACGCTCGTCAGTATTTGAACCCAGTGGTTTCATTAGATATCAAAAAGAAAGCCGGTGAAAACTTGCTTTTAGCATCAGATCAGATCAATGAAGTAATCAAAAAAGCACAGGAAGAAGTATTCCCTGAAAACTTAGAGATTTCCATTACAAACGATCAATCTGATAACACCAGAACTCAGGTAGATGAATTGGCAAACAGTATCATTTTAGGTATGGTGCTAGTTGTTGTGGTTCTATTGTTCTTCTTGGGTTTACGTAACTCATTGTTTGTGGGTATGGCAATTCCGTTGTCTATGTTCTTATCGTTATTTATCCTCAACATCATGGGGATTACCATGAATACCATTGTGCTTTTTGCTTTGGTATTGGCTTTGGGTATGTTGGTTGATAATGGTATTGTGGTGGTTGAAAACATCTACCGTTTAATGGATGAAGGTAAAAAGCCTCTGGATGCAGCCCGTCAAGGTGTTGGTGAGGTAGCTTGGCCAATTATTGCTTCAACGGCAACAACTTTGGCAGCATTTATTCCACTGATTTTCTGGCCTGGAATTATGGGTGAGTTTATGGGATACCTTCCAATTACACTCATCATTGTATTGTCTTCTTCATTATTTGTGGCATTGGTTATCAACCCCGTGTTTACAGCTTTATTTATGAAGTTAGAAGAAGAAGATGAGCAAATTCCTCGCAAGCGTTTGATCATTTACTTTGCTGTATTAGCGGTAAGTTTATTTGTAGATGTTGCTGGCGATGAAGTTGGGCCAATAAATGTTTTGGCAGGATTTATCGTGTCTATCGTTCTGATATTATTCCTGAAAGATTTCAGTTTTTTATCAGATTCAACAAACAAGAAAAACATCCTTTTCCCATCGCTTGGGTTAATTGCAATGGCTCTTGTTTACTTTGTTGCAGGGCAAAATGTAAGTGCAAACTTTATTGGTGTAACGGGTTCATTCTTAATTGTGAATGCGTACATCATTTTCCCTTCTTCGCAGTTTTTCCAACGTAAAGGAATTCCAGCTTTAGAAGACATTTACGATCGATTTATCGTAACAGCACTTCGAGGCAAAAATCCATACTTATTCTTAGGTGGAACAGCTGGTTTGTTGGTTTTGGCGTTCGTTTTATTGATCGCTTTCACACCAAAGATCTTGTTCTTCCCGGTTAACCAGCCGCATTACCTAAACATCTTTATCGAGATGCCAATTGGTACCAATATCGAGAAAACCAATGAGGTTACTAAAGATATTGAGCGCACGGTGATTAATTACCTAAAAAAGTATGAAGAAGTTGATCCTGCCACTGGCGATACGGTAAACTTCTTGGTAGAATCTGTAATTGGTCAGGTTGGTGAAGGTACTTCAGATCCAAAACAAGGTCAGCAAATGGGAACCACACCTCACAAGGGTAGAATTACGGTTTCGTTTGTGAAGTTTCAAGAACGTGAAGGTGTAATTACCGCTGATGTACAAACCGAAGTTCGTAATGCTATTAAGAGTTATCCTGGTGTAAAAATCACTGTAGATAAAGATCAAAGTGGTCCTCCAACGGGTGCACCAATTTCAATTGAGCTTAGTGGCGATGATTACTATGCAATGATGGAAGAAGCAGAATACATCAGAAGTATGATTGATGCTTCAAACATCGGTGGTATTGAAGAGCTAAAGTTAGATGTTGAGCAAGGTAAACCAGAGCTTTCTATTATAGTTGATAGAGATAAAGCAAGAAGGCTAGGTCTTTCTACATACAGCATAGGTAATGTATTCCGTACGGCTATTTACGGTAATGAAGTCTCAACTTACAAAGAAGGTGAAGACGATTACCCGATTTACGTGAGAATGGCTGAGGAATACAGAAACAATCCTGATTTCTTGATGAATCAACGTATTACGTTTAGAGATCCATCAACGGGATCTATTGTACAAGTTCCGATTTCAGCTGTTGCAACCGATAAAAAGGTATCTACTTTTAGTGCTGTAAAACGTGCAGATATGGATCGTGTAATTACCATATCATCAAACGTTACTGAAGGTTACAACGCCACAGAAATCAATCAGAAGATTAAGCAAATGTTTGCGAATTACGAGCTTCCAAAAGGCATGAAAGTGAGCTTTACTGGTGAGCAAGAAGAGCAAGCAGAAGAAATGGCATTCTTGTCTACTGCATTAATCATCGCGATGTTCTTAATCATCTTGATTATTGTAATGCAGTTTAACTCAATCAGTACTCCTTTTATCATTGGAGTTTCAGTATTCTTCAGTTTAATTGGGGTATTGTTAGGATTGGTAATCTTCCAAATGGACTTCGTTATTATGATGACCATGATTGGTATCATCTCACTGGCGGGTATCGTAGTGAACAACGCCATTGTATTGATTGATTACACCAATCAGTTGATTGAAGAGCGAAAAGAAGAGCTTGACATGGACGAAGAAGATCGTTTGAGTTTAGATGAAATTAAAGTGGCTATTGAGCAAGCTGGTAAAACGCGTTTACGTCCAGTATTATTAACGGCAATTACAACTGTATTAGGTTTGATTCCGTTGGCAATTGGACTTAATATCGATTTCTTCAGCTTCTTTACAACGTTAGATCCAAACCTGTACATGGGTGGTGATAACGTTGCATTCTGGGGGCCAATGTCATGGACCATCATCTTTGGTTTGACATTCGCCACATTCTTAACATTGGTTATTGTACCGGTGATGTATTACATCTTAAAAAGAATGAAATACGCGATGTTCCCAGTTAAGAGTTAAAATGGGTAATAATTAGTTGACAAGCCCTTGTAGAGTTTTCTGCAAGGGCTTTTTTTGTCTAATTATTAGGCTTTTTTTTAGCATGTTATTTTCAATGTTTTTATGTTGATTTTTTTTTAAATTAGCCACTATTAAAATTATTCTAAAACACACTAACTATGAAAAAGCTAACTATTACTATTTTTTGTATTATATCTTCTTTTTTCTGTCACAACCACCTACAAGCTCAACTTTACATAAATAATGCGGGTTATCAGTCAATTACGAATGGTAATACGGATTATGTGGGTATTAGAACAAGCACACCAGCTGCTCCATTAGAAATAAAGGAGGTAGCAGGTACAACTGGAGGGTCTCAATGTGTTGGATGTACAACTCTGCTACAACTTACAATGCTCTCATACGCTTTAAATCAACTCCAGCCTCTGGTATGATAAACCCTAATAATGCGTTTGATTTTATATTAAATGGAGGTAATTCTTTTACATTATCTGAGTATGATTATTCTACTCAGAATAGTTCAAATCTAGTGTCGTTTAGTTCTAGTATATCAAGGTTCTACAGTAATATTCGAATAAACGATGTGGCTGAACTTGGTGAGACGACTGCACCTGATAATACAACTGGGTATAGCTTATCATTAGGAATGAGAAATGTATCCGGAGGTGGATATTTAGGGAAGGGTGTTTCATTAGTGACAAATAGTTTGGGGAATTTCTATTTACTAATGAATACTACTACCAATGGAATTGGATCGTACTCTCAGGCAGGTGATCACATTAGGCTAGAGGGTGATGAAACAAATAGTCAATTTACAATAGGATTTAGAAATACAAGGTTTAAAATTCCCGCATCAATTACAGGTGCAAGTAGATATCTGGACTTAAGTTTTATGGACGATAATATTTCAGGTACTGATAAGAGGTATTTTGTTATCAGAGCTTTATCGTCATCAACCAACGCACCTAATACACTTGAGTTTTGGGATCCTCAAGGAAATGGGAACGCATACTTTGCTTTACCTGTTAGAATTGGTGGGAATTATGCGGATGTTTCTATGGTTTCCAATTCTCAATACCAGCTTTTTGTTTCTGGTGGTATTAGAACAGAATTGGTAAAAGTAGACAGTTATAGCAATTGGCCCGACTATGTTTTCAAATCTGAATACAATCATCTATCTTTAGATGAACTAGAATCATACATAAATACAAACGGACATTTACCTGGAGTACCTGATGCAGAAACAGTAGAAAAAGATGGTATTGAATTAACTGAAATGAATGCAGTTTTGCTAGAGAAAGTGGAGGAGTTAACGCTTTACGTTCTTGAACTTCAAAAGCAAATTGATGAATTGAAATCTAATAACTAATGCCTATGTTGAAATATAAATATTTGCTTTTATCAGCTGGGGTTTTAGTTTTTTTACTTTCATGTTGTAGAGACGATGATTCGTGTTCTGATCCAACAAACCCAAAATGTAGCAACTACGATCCTTGCTATTACAGTGAAATACCAACGGCTTATTTCACAATAAAAGATGTAATAGTATCAGCTCCTGACTATAATTCATATTCTTCTCAAATTTCTGATACATCTAGAGGTGGGTTGTTGGAGTTTGCTGCAAGCCCTAATTCTAACAATTCAATCAAACATACTTGGTATTTGGGCAGCGAAGTGATTCATGATTCTTCTTTTATCCGTGATTTTTCGGATGTAGATTACAGGCCAGTTACAATTACTGTATCGCATGTCATAGAATATGATGTAGATCCTACCTGTTATCCATATGCTTCTGGAAAAGACTCAACAAGTAGAACCTTTGTTTTAGCTAGATATTTCAATGACCTGCCCATATTTGGAACATACAGAGTAGCAGATAATGAAACTCCAAACGATTCATTTGATGTTACAATAAGAGTGTATGGAGTTACAAATAGTGGTTTGGTTACAGATACAGTACCAATTACTAACGGTGACCAGTACATGGAGGATATAAGCTATCACAGAATTGAAGTTGTAAACCTAGAAAGAGGGAATCGAGTGATAAGAAATTCTACTCAATGTGGTTTCAATTTTGCATATAGTAACATTATAGGTAGACCTATTTCTAAGTGTGTATTCCGATTATCAGGTAGAAATAGAATCTCAATTCTTTATTATGAACAATTTGAAGAAGAATATCACACGCTAATTGGAAAACGCCTACACCTATGAAAATTTTAAAGATTTTAAAAACAACGATATTGACATTGTCATATGTGTCTTCATCATATGCTCAATGTGACGTAACTCAAATAAGTACAAATCCAATTGATGGTCAAGCTGTAAATGATCAATATATCAATTTGATAGTTGAACCATTAGATGGAGTAAATTTAAACTACACCAATAATTCCTATTTAAATACAGGTTTTAATTGGTACCCTGGTAACCAAATTACTATTGATAATTTAATTGATGATGGTTGGACAATACCGTGGGGTTCCAGTATCAACCAAATAAAAATGGTTAACCCATTTACAATTAATATGCCTTCTGAGTATTCATATTTACGAGATGGTGCAAGTAATAAATTAACCGAATATAGATGGGAAGACGGATGGGAACTGATGTATATGAACATTGGGAAGTTCCCCAATGGAGACTCAATAAGTAAACCTTCAGAGGGTACTTTTTATCATGATTACGGGAACTCTACAATAGGAGAAAGCTACACCCCATTAGTAAGCCCACCTGGACTACCTTTTTTTGTGTTATACAACAGGTATACAGGCTTACTGAGGTTTTTTGGAAGTCTTTGGGTAGAAGACTACTATACCTTTGAGAATTACGAGGTAAGGCTTACAATGCTAAATGGAGTATCAAACGATGTAAATGGAATGTTTAGGCACGCAGAATCTATTGATTTAGCACTAGATCAAGAAACGAATGTGTTGTCAATTAGAGTTCCCAAGGTTAAACCTACAAACCTAAACCAGTGGTTTGTAGCCGAATTTCAAATGGGATATGACCCCTGTGTTTGTACAAACAATACTGGTGAGATGGATTTTGAAATATTGGCTATTGATAGTATGTATGTCAATATTTCAGGAAGAAGTATTGCAATTACAGATCAAATTGATCCAAACAATTATATGCAAGATGATTTTTTGAATTTTACAGGAAATCAAGATGCTGGAAGTCGAATATATCCATACATGAATAATTTATATGAAGAGTATGAAACTAACCTAGATATATACAACCAACAAATGAATGATTATAATGCGCAGCAAAATAATTTGGTAAGAAGCACTGTTGGCCAAATGAAAAAATTAGCAGTTGATGGAGTTTTATCAATCATTCCTGGAGGTGCTATAGCTGAATTTGCTATTGAAAGCGCTGCCCAGTTAGGTTTATCAAAAGTTATTAATGATACAAATGATTTGAAAAAGGCTATTGAAAAAGGATCAAAAAACCTTTTAGGAAAAGGCTATGATTTTTTATCAGCCCAAATATTTGGTCAGGATGTAAATAAACCTGTACCACCAATTGTGCCAAGTGCAACATTTGAAGAGTCTAGTTTTAGTGGATCTATTGTTTCAACATCTAGTATAAATACACCTCCAATGTATGTTCCTGGAAGTTTCCCAGGTAATAATCAGTCACCTAATTTAACAGGCCTTGGCCCTCATAATTTTCCTGCATATAATAAACCAGTCTGCAACATCAAGCTATTGTTGAATGAAATAAAGATGTTACTCGGAACCATATCTACAACAAACTGAAG